>JAEEGI010030386.1_pt1 | contig 10159 bp, 8 predicted proteins | sample 8958751 | NCBI WGS metagenome assembly JAEEGI01 (sample SAMN16246545, study PRJNA631951) | gut metagenome | biome: gut microbiome; feature: rumen; material: KS-attached | host: Bos | place: Iran: Karaj | collected 2018-10 | reverse complement strand
CGGGGATGCCCAGCGTCAGCAGCGGCACCAGCGCACCGCCGACGGACGAGCTGTTCGACGCCTCGGCCGCCGCCACGCCCTCCAGAGCGCCCTGACCGAACTGCTCAGGATGCTTCGAGAGGCGTTTTTCGATGTCATAGGCGATGAACGAGGCGATCGTGCCGCCCGCGCCGGGGAAGATTCCGATCAGCGTCCCCAGCACGCCGGAGCGCAGGATGCTCCACTTCAGGCTCAGGTACTCGCGCACGGAGGGCCAGACGGAAACCTTGTCGGTAACGGTCTTGTACGACGAATAGTCGTTCTCTTCCACGTTCTGGAAGACTTCGCTGAGAGCAAACAGCCCGATCAGGGCGGGGACGAAGGAGAACCCGTCGAACATGTTGAGGATGTCGAACGTGAAGCGGTTGACACCGTTGACGTGATCCAGCCCGATCGTGTTCAGAAGCAGTCCCAGCAGCACCGCGATCAGCGACTCCACCCAGCGCTTTCCGGCCATGGACGAAACCGTGGAAAGCCCCATCAGCGCCAGCGAGAAGTACTCAGCCGGCCAGAATTTCAGCGCCACCTTCGCCAGCGGCGCGGAGAACAAAATTAGGATGATGATGCCGACGAAACCGCCCCAGACGGAGGCAACAAGCGACACGCCCAGACCGTAGCCGGGGCGTCCGTTCTTCGCCAGCGGATAGCCGTCGAACGCCGTGACCACGGCCGAAGGGGTGCCCGGCGTGTTGATCATCACCGCCGTGATCGAGCCGCCGTAGTTGGAGGCCAGATAGATGGCGCACAGCATGACCATGCCCATCGTCGGCGACATGCCGAACGTGAACGGCAGCAGGATCGCCACGGCCATGGACGGCGAAACGCCCGGCATGGCGCCTCCGAGGATGCCGACGATGACGCCCGCGACCACGACCAGCACAGGTCTGATGCCGATCAGGTTCTGCAAGCCCGCCCAGAGATGAGTGAACAGTTCCATGATGAATCGCCTCCTAGCGCGCAAACAGCGTGCCGACGGGAAGTCCCAGCAGCAGCAGTTTGTTGAACACCAGCCAGGTGAACAGCATCCACCCCGCGCTCATGCCCGCGATCAGCAGGAAACGCCGTTCGCCCAGGACCAGCATCAGGACGGCCAGCATCGCGCCGGTGCTGACGAAAAATCCCAGCGTCTTGAACGACATGATGGCGGCGCAGACCACGACGAAGACGATGAACACCTTGTCGAGCCGCCCGTGTTTCGGCGCCTTGATCGAAGGCGCGCGCCAGACGCGGATCAGTTGGAGAACGGAAACCAGCAGCAGCGGGATGCCCCACAGCAACGGCATGAGCCGCGGACTGCTTTCCATGAACTCGTTGTCCTCGATCCCCTGCGTCAGGAACAGGAACGCGGCCGCGACCTCCATCATCACGAAGGCCATCGCCAGAGGGCCAAGACGGTCCTTCTTGCCGCAGGCAGCGAAAACGCACAGCGCCAGGACAAGCAGCAGCGCGCCCACGCCGACGATCGTCGCGAGCCCTTTTATGTTGTTGAGGGAAGAAGCAAGCTCCTCCATTTCTCGAACACCTACTTTCAAAAAAGGTCCCTGTTTCGCGGAGAAACAGGGACCGACAGACTCTTTTGCCCGTTAATGTGAAAGATCGGGCGCGTTACTTGAGCATGCCCACCTTGCGCAGCATGTCCGTCGCGGTCACGATGTCAGTCTTGACCTGCTCGGTGAACTTATCACGGCCCCAGTCAACGGGCTCGATGCCGTCGCGAGTAAGGTACTCTCTCCACTCAGGATCGGCAGCGACCTTCTTGTTCAGCTCTTCCCACCAGACGAGGGCTTCTTCGGGAGCGCCCTTCTTGATGGCAAAGCCGCGCCACATGATCTCGTTGTCAAGGCCTTCGTAACCCAGCTCCTTGAACGTGGGCGCATCGGGGAACTGCGGCAGACGTTCGGCACGGCACAGGGCCAGGATCTTGTAGCCGGGACGTCCGGCCATGTCGGCGGGGTTGCCAACGTACGCAACGCTCTGACCGCTGAGCGTGCCCATCATCGCCTCAGGACCGCTCTTGTAGGGGACCCACTTGGCCTTGATGCCGACGGTGTCCCACACCTTCAGAGCCAGCACGTGATCGTTGCCGCCGGGAGCGGGACCGCTCCACAGCTGAGCGCCGTTCTTGGCCTTGGCGTCGGCGACGACCTTTTCAAAGGTGTTGAACTCGCCCTCGGCCGCGCCGATGATGCACTCAGGATCGCGCATCAGCATCGCGACCCACTCCATGCTCCAGATCAGCTCGTCAACGCTCTTCTTCGACGAGATGACCTTGTTCACCACCGCAGTGGTGGGGGCGAAAACGGTGTAGCCGTCGGCGGGCTGCTGGAGCACATGTCCGAGACCGACCAGGCCGCCCGCGCCGGTCACGTTCTCGACCACGAACGTGGCGTCGGTGTACTTGGCCGCGATCGAGATGAACTTGCGGCTGGTCACGTCCATCAGGCCGCCCGGAGCCACGTAGTTGACAACGTGGATGGGACGATCGGGATAAGCCGCGAACGCGCACGCCGCACCCAACGCCATGACGCCGGCCAGCAGGACCACGGAAATACTCTTACGGAACTTCATTACAGATCTCCTCCTTATTATTTGGATTGCTTTTCTGTTTGTTTCCTTAAATTTGCCCGTTTTTCCCCGGGGTATTCTTTCGGATCAGAACGGGAGCCTTTATTTCTTGAACAGCTCGTACATCAGCCCGTGCCGCAGGCCGCGGTCGCTGACCGTCAGCTCGGACACGCCGGTCAGCTCCATCACCGCCCTGACGATGCAGGCACCGGCCAGGATCACGTCAGCACGCTTGGGCTGGAGACCGATGATCTCGCGGCGCTGATCGAGCGTCTTCGCCGCGTAATCGGCGATCTGGGCGTTGATGTCGTCCAGCGTCAGCTTCGAACCCTGGATCACGTCGGGATCGTACTTCGCCATCTTATGCTTGACGGAAGCCATGCTGGTGACCGTGCCGCCCATGCCGACGAGGAACTTCACCGGACCGGAAACGCCGCCTTCCGACAGCTCCTTTTTGATCTCCGTCTGCGCCTCGGCCAGCTTCTCAGGCGCCACAGGCATCTGTGAGAGATACTTCTCCGTGAAGCGCACCGCGCCCACGTTCAGGCTGAACTTGCGAACGATCTTTCCCGCCGTGCCGAACACGAACTCGGTGCTGCCGCCGCCGGTATCCATCGTCACCAGATCGGCGTCGACCGCGCCCGGGATGCCGGACATCACGGCCACATAGGAATTCTGAGCTTCCTCTTCGCCGGAGAGCACTTTCAGCTCCACGCCGCAGAGTTCCTTCACGCGCGCGATGAACGCCGCGGCATTTTTCGCCGTGCGCAGCGCCATCGTGCCGACAGCCACGACCTCGTCCGCGCCCGCAGCCTTCGCCTCGGCGGCGAAATTCGCCACCGACTGGGCGTTGCGCTCAAGCGGCTCGGGGCCGATCAGTCCCGTTTCCTTCAGACCTTCGCCAAGACGGGCAATGTCGTTGGCGTCTTTCAGAACGTTGTAGGAGCCGTTGCCGGTCTCCTCCGCCAGGCAGAACTTGATCGAGTTCGTGCCGACGTCGATGATTGCTTTTCTGCGCGCCATTTTATTCCATCCCCACCGATTTTTTCATCGCGTGAATGTAGTTCATGTTGGGCTCGCCCTTCATGCCCAGTTTGCCGACCACCTTCATGATCAGCGCCGGATCTTCGTGCTCGACGCAGATCGTTCTCCACGGCACGCCGTTGAACTCGGTCTCGGCAACTTCGGCCGTGGTGCCGTCGATCTTGTAGATGTCGCGGTTCTTCTTTACCTTCACGAGCTCGAGGTCGGGGTTCGTCTTCACGAGTTCGTCGATAAACTGATCGTGCGTGTACTCAGCGCGCTCCAGCTTGGGCAGCTCCACCTTGAGGATCTTGAACAGCTCCGCCAGCTTGTCCGCGGCGATCGGGAAGCCCGTCTTGAGCACCGGCAGCCACTGCTCCAGATTGTCTGCGTTGACATTCTGCAGGGACTTGACGTCGATCAGGTCAAAGCGGATCTTCACGTTCTCGTCGCTCTTGCGCGACAGGATGTACTCTTCGTCCGTCTTCTTGTTGGAGTCCATCGGCAGAGCGCGGATCATCTTCTCCGCCTCTCCGAAGTTCCCTTTCCCGAAAACTCTCCATTCCCAGCGAGCAACGATTGCCATGATGCCATTCCTCCTTGAAGAGAGTCGCCTCTCTCCGACGTGCGCGGATATCAGCGGCGGAGAACAAGGCGTTTTTTAGACACTATTTTGGTCTGTGATAATTATAATGCTTAAATTCGATGTGTCAATATATGTACATCTTGTTTTAGCACGTTTAGCTGGACACTTATTATTCACCAAACGTTTGATTAAATTTCATTTATTCATCTTCTGCCGATTGACAACCGCGACCCTACGTTGTACCATGAAAAAAGGGAACCTCTAAATACCGTTGCTTTGGAGATATAAAGCCACTGTCCATATGACTTTCGGCCGTTTTACGTTCCAAACGTTTTTTAGAGGCCTCCTAAATTTCATTGCCCATGAAAGGGGACGTTTCCATGAACAAAAAGTTGATCCGTACCGTCGCCATCGCCGCTTCCGCGCTCGCGCTCGTCTGCACGGCAGCCCTCGCGCAGGGCCATGTGTGGGAGGACGGCCGTGCCGGCGTCGAGATGAAAGCCGGCGAGTTCAAGCTGCTGCTGTCTCAGGATCTGTTCAAGGGTTCGCGTGCCGACGGATTCCGCGCCGCGTGGCGCCGCGTCGTCGAAGTCGCCTCCGGTCTCGGCTGGACGACGGATGTCGACGGCGATCTGACCGGGCGGCTTGAAGAGAATACGCGTGTCTACACCTATCCGGACACGGCGGACGGCACGCTCCACGCAAAGTTTTTCACGCTGCGCCAGCGCATCCCTGTGAAAGCCTCCGGCGAGCTCGTCAACGAAAAGGCCGATCTGACGCTGAAGTACAGCGCCAAGGACGGCGGCGCGGTCCCCTTTGAGGCGTTCATGAAGGACATGCCCGAAGGGACGAAGGCCAAGGCCGAAGTGAACGTGTACGGCTATGTCGACAAGGAAGCCGGCAAGAACGTGGAGCACAACACGATGCAGGTCACGTTCAAGAAGCAGCCCGTCATGACCGGCACGGAGACGATCGCGTGGTTCGCACAGAAGTACCCCATCCTCGGCACGCTGGGCATTCCTGCCGAGACCGTTGTGAGCATGCCCACCTCCAAATACATCATCAGCTACGCCATCGAAATCGGCGAACTGAAGCGCGGCGATACGAAACTTGAAGTCGAGGCCTGCGTGTGGTGCAACAAGGATACCGGTGAGTTCGTCACCGCCGAGGTGTCCTGGAGAGCCGAGCTGAAGGACGCCGACGCCAGCTATGAGCTGTTCGACGCGATCCAGCACAAGGCGCCGGAGATCCTTGATGCCGGCAAGTCGAAGAACGCCTGCATCAAATAAGCAAAGACATCTCGAACCGCCGTCATCGCGGTGCTGACTTCTCTCCCCGACGGGTGCACGAATCCCGTTCCGCGACGACGATCAGCTGAAAAACGCAAGAAAACCGGAAGAAGCCGCACGCTTCTTCCGGTTTTCTTATTTGCGAAGTGCCCCGGAGAGCCGCAGGGGCTCCACTTCAAAAGGGCCCCCGTGAACAAGAAAGTCCCCGAGGGCCCTTTTATGCCGTGTAAAAAACTTACTCGACTTCGGTGAAGTCCGCGCCTTCCGTGCGGGCGACGACCGTCGCGACGGCCGCGTCGCCGGTGATGTTCAGCGACGTGCGGATCATGTCGAGGATCGCGTCGATACCGGCGATCATGGCGACGCCCTCAATGGGCAGGCCGGCCTGCGTGGTGACCAGCGTGAGCATGATCAGACCAGCGCCGGGAACGCCGGCGGTGCCGATCGAGCCGAGCGTGGCCGTGAGCAGGATGCCCAGCTGGGCGCCGATGCTCAGCGGGATGCCGAAAGCCTGGGCGATGAACAGCGCGCAGACGCCCTGGTACAGCGCCGTGCCGTCCATGTTGATCGTGGCGCCCAGAGGCAGCACGAACGACGAGACCTTCTCAGGAACGCCCATGTTGTGGCAGCATTCCATCGTCACGGGCAGCGTGCCCGCGCTGGAACGGGTGACGAACGCCGTCAGGCTGGCTTCCTTGATGCCGCGGAAGAACCACAGCGGGCTCTTGCGCGTGAAGACCGTGACCAGACCGGAGTAGACGACCACAGCGTGGATGATGCAGCCGATGTAGACGGCGGCGATGACCTTGGCGAACGGTAGCAGCACGGACATGCCGTACTTGGACACCGTCACCGCGATCAGCGCGAAGACGCCGTAAGGAGCGAACTTCATGACGATCGCCGTCATCTTGTACATGACCTCGGCCATCGAGTCAAAGAACGCCAGCGCCGGCTTGCCCTTCTCGCCGGCCATCGTCAGAGCGACGCCGAAGAACAGCGCGAAGACGATGATCTGGAGCATGTTGGCGTTGACCATGGCGGCAAACGCGTTCTTGGGGAACATGTTCGCAAGCACCTGGCCCAGCGAGGGCGCGGCCTTGGCCTGCTGCGCCTTGGCGAGCGCCAGATCCATGCCGGTGCCGGGCTGGATGATGTTGCCCAGCGCCAGGCCGATGGCGATGGCGATGGCCGTGGTGACCAGATAGAGCACGACGGTCTTCACGCCGATGCGGCCGAGCGCCTTAAGGTCGCCCAGCGACGCCACGCCGACGATGAGGCTGGAAAGGACCAGCGGCACGATCAGCATGTTCAGCATCGCCATGAAGATGCTGCCGAGGGGCTGCACATAGCCGACCACTTCCGGCGAGGCCATGCGCCCGAACAGGATACCCGCGATGAAGCCGATGCTGATCTGCCAAATCAGGGAAACTCCGCCTTTTTTCTCTGCCATAAAAATCCCTCCGATAAGAAATATGAATTATAGAACGCATAGGCGTTCTTCTTTTAATAATTATACAATATTCAGCGTTTGTGTCAACGACTTCGTGTAATTTTGTTCGACTACGCTTGGGATCCATGTCCTGTTCAGTGAGAGTCCCGTTCAGCCGACGGCAGGTGCTTGCCGAGATGAGGGTAATCCTTGAAATAATCCACCATAAAACGCCGAAATGTTTTCATCGATTGCGTCTGGTACTGTGACTTCCTCCAGAAGATCGCCTGCGGGCGGATGTTGTTCGGCGAACTGATGTCTATGAGCGTTGTCTCGTCAAAAATCCCCGAGAGCTTACCGTGGTAGGTCGTCAGGCAGACCATGTTTTCACGCTCAAGCATCTTGGGCCTGAGCAAGTAATCGCATTCGATTTTCGATTTAGGGACGAAACCGGCCTGTTCACAGAGTTTGTCGCAGAACGAGCGAAACGACGTGTTGTTGAGCGAGTTGATGAACCATTCATCCCTGGCCTCGCTCAGGTCGATGCTCTTTCTGCTGGCAAACGGGTGATCTTTGGGAACTGCCAGGAGCACACGGTCGTTGAACAGCAGCTCGTAATCCCACAGCGGGTCGTATACCGAATCCGGCGAAGCGACGATGAAATTGACTCCCTCCTTGGGAAGGGCCGGCCGTGCCGTGCCTGTGTCAAATGCGATCTGGCGGACGTGGATCTCTGGATGGATGGTGTGGAATAGCTGCAGGGGATTCTGCCACAAAAACGGGTTGACGAGGCCGAAAGTCAGGTCTCGCCTCCCGCTGTGCTTCATTTCATCCAGTTCCGACGCTCCGTCCCTAAGCGCACCGAGTGCTTTTTCGACATGCGCAAAGTAGGCCTGACCGAAGCTGTTGAGGTGAAGGTTGCGCCCGATACGGTCAAACAACTTGACTCCTAGTTCTTCTTCGAGACGCGCCAGACTGATGCTGATCGCCGAAGGCGTAACCACGAATTCACGGGCGGTCTTTGTCAAATGTTCATTATGAGCTAAAGCGATAAAATATTTAAGTTGAAGAAGTTCCATTTGAATCCCTCCTTTTATTATCATACACGCTTTTTGTTAAAATACAATTAAACAGTTGTGAATAAATGTTGAAATAGACATAAAAAGATTTTTATGTCATTATCAGGTTAATAAAATTGCAAACGATGTCATGAATGATTTTTAAAAACAATACGACGCGCGTAAATTGTTTTTACTCAATGGAGGGAGAGCTATGGAAACCACGACAATGCCTTTAAAGGGCGTCAAGGTCATGGATCTGAGCATTTACGTCGCCGGACCGGCGTGCAGCTCGATCCTTGGGTATATGGGAGCTGATGTCATCAAAATCGAACCGGTGAAAGGCGACCCCTACCGGCTCTCCGGCAGGGGGTACGGCGTTCCTGCAGAGCCGGACATGAATCCCATATGTGATTCATGTAACGGTTATAAGCGCGGCATCGCTGTCGATTTCCGTTCCGACGAGGGGAAGGAAATCCTCAGACGAATCGCTTCCTCTGCCGACATTATCGTCACAAATTACAGAGATAAGGCACTGAAAGCGATGGGCATGGACTACGAGGAAATCAGGCGCGTCAATCCCAAAGTCGTCTATGGTTATTTTTCCGGTTACGGAACGAAGGGGCCGGAAGCGGACCGTCCAGGTTTTGACGCGACGACGTTCTTCTCCCGCAGCGGTTTCGCCATGCGCGGCACATACAAAAACGAGCCGCCGATGGCTACCATCAGTGCGGCGGGCGATAGTATTTCAAGCCTTGGCTTCTGCGTTGGTATCCTCGGCGCATACATTCGCGCCCGGGAAACGGGTGTCGGCGATAAAGTTCTCAGCTCTCTTTACGGCAATGCACTGTGGGTGATGGGGATCAGCATCGCGCAGGGGCAGTTCGGGTACGTTGGCCCCTTCCCCAAGGAGCGCCCCGGCTTTATCGCCCTGTCCTGCGATTACGAGTGCAGTGACCATTCCTGGATCCGCATCTGCGGCATGAGTGCGGAACGCTACTGGGGGCCGCTCTGCAAGGCAATCGAACGGGAAGATCTAACGGAAGACGCACGTTTTGCAACATCGAAAGCTCAGCATGATAATCTTGAAGAGGCAAGGGCGATCGTCCAGGCAGAGTTTATCAAACAGCCATATGAAGTCTGGGCCGGGCGCCTGAGCAAAAATGACGTGCCGTTTGAGCGCAACTGTCTGACAAGCGAGATTTCGTCCGACGAACAGGCATGGAGCAACGGATACCTTGAAAAAGTCGTCTATGAAAACGGACAGGACGTTGCGCTGACGACGCCGCCATTCAGTTATCAGAATACAGTGCCGGACGCGGATCAAAAACGTCGCGGCCCGTATCTTGGCGAAGATACACGTGACGTGCTGACAGAATACGGCTTCACATCCGATGAGATCGACGTATTGATCGCCGGACAGAAAGTTCTGCAGTGGCAAGGGCAGGAGGCGAAGAGTCATGCGTGATGTCGTAATCGTTGAAGGCTGCCGGTCGGCCTTCGGCAAAATGGGCGGTGGATTGAAGAAACTATCGGCTTCAGAACTGGCTTCATTTGTGGTCAAAGGGCTGACGGAGCGGACGAAACTTCTCGAAAAAACGAATCTCGATGGTGTTTTTGCGGGTACGGCGTTCAGTGACTGCCAGACGAATACGCCAGGGCGCTATACCGTTCTCGACGCGGGGCTTCCCATCGAAGTGCCGGGCACTACTGTAGAAATGCAGTGCGGATCGGCAATCAGTGCTATCAATCTGGCAGCCTGCAAAATCGCCTGCGGCATGGCGGACGCAATAATCGCCGGAGGCATGGAGTCGCACAGTACGCGTTACGCGAAGTTCTCAATGTGCACCGAGCCGTACCGGCTTATCCCCCCAGCCGCAATCCCGAACAAGCTGGCGGTCGATCCAGCACAGAACGGCAGCATTATCGCCAACAATGACCTGATGGCGAAGACGTGGAACATCAGCCGCGAGGAGTGCGACGAGTACGCGCTACGCAGTCAGCAGTTGATGGGTGCGGCGATCGCTTCAGGATTTACGGGCGAGGAGATCGTTCCCAAGGTCTTCCAGGCGACGAAAAAATCGACGGAGATCGTGATCGACAAGGACGAGCATCCCCGTCCCGATACCACCCGCGAGCAGCTGCAAAAACTGAGGCCCATCTTCAAAGA
>JAEEGI010030383.1_pt1 | contig 10159 bp, 8 predicted proteins | sample 8958751 | NCBI WGS metagenome assembly JAEEGI01 (sample SAMN16246545, study PRJNA631951) | gut metagenome | biome: gut microbiome; feature: rumen; material: KS-attached | host: Bos | place: Iran: Karaj | collected 2018-10 | reverse complement strand
CCATGAACCGCATAAGGACATAAGACAAAGAGGCAGATAAGTGCGATACCAACGGTCACTATGAGCAACTTGATCAGAGTCCTGACAAGGGATTTAACCTGCTTGTTTTTCTTTTCCCGATGTCTTTGTCTCTCATGTCGATTTTCAGAACCGGTGGAGGACGGTTGCCCGTCCTCCCCGATATCGATGAACTCCAGTTCTTCACTCATACAGTTCTCCTTTTGCGCCTATCAAGAAAAAGGACGGCTGACATAAGAACAAGCCCGGTAAACAGGATTGCAAGTAGCGGCATGGCACCGATATCGACCCCGGTGGGAACAATGCTCTCACGTTCATTCACTACGGTCGCGGTCGTATCCTTTGTAATTGTGCCGCTTCGTTTCTGATAGGTCGTCTTGTAGCCCTGAGTGCTGTAGTCGTCCTCGGTCACTTTGTACTTTACACCTGCCGGGATGCCCTTAACGGTCACAGAGGATCCGGCACGGAGAGTGATCGTGATGACTCCGTTTGTGCTGGTCACCGTGCCTTCTTCGCTTTCTGTTCCGCCGTTTTCGGTCTCCCAGGTCGTCACGCTGTTAAAGGTCCCATTTACGGGGTTATCAGACGAATCGGTAAGCTGAATACGGATCCTGAACCGGTCAGCTCGGCTAGCCATTGACCCGCTGATCACCTTTCGGACGGTCAGCTCGTAGGTGCTGTCATTGACGAAATCATAGGAGCGACGGTCAGCGTCTACGGTGAATGAAGCGGTCAGATTCATCAAAACCTTGTCGTTCGCCTTTGAGCCGTTCAGTGCCGGTACAAGCCAGGCGAACGTGCCGTCGGCATTTCTCTGCAGTTTTGAAATGATCGAGCTCATGGAGGCGATATAACGGTCAGTGAAGTCGCCGGTTTTATTCAGGAACCGAGCCACCGAGATCAGGTCGGAATCTGATGCTGACAGTTCAGTGATGTCTACCTTTGAACCCTTGTCATAGATTCGGAACTCCACGCTCTCGCCGTGTTTCAGTACACAGTACAGGCTGACCTTTTTGGAATTGTCAAACTCAATGCTATTTTTGATGCTTTCCGAGGTAAACGCAGCCAGCGTTGAATTTGTTTGACCGGTTTTGTAATACCGTATTGCTACAAAGTGGCTGTAATCCGCAATGTCCGTTCTCTTCAGACCGTCAGTTGTTTCCGCCCGATACTGAATATCGATTCGGAATAGAAACTCGTCATCGGACGGGACGATTTCCCCATTAGACCTGACAATCTTTGAGACCGTCGTCACACCATAAGGGGTGTCCGGAATATCCCGGAAAGTGTTCTTCACATAGAGCGTCCCGCCGTCATTTACAGTCACTGAAGAAGCCGTTCTGTTATAGGTGGTATTATTCACCGAATATGAGATCTGATATCCTGTTGCCCTGGTTTCCACCACATAATACTTTACTTTTGTCGTGCTGCTTCCGTTCTGGTAAACCTGCAGACCCGTGAACTTCTTGGCTGCCCAGTTATCGGAAGAGGTCAGAGTCACTGTCTTGCCGGTGCTCTTGAAGGTGCCGTCCACGTCCGACCAAAGCGTCATCGTAACGGAATTAGGTCTGGTATAGTAGGCGTTATCCTCGTCGTCCCATACCTTCTTCACCGTGATCTCGCCCGTCGGATTGGGGAAGCGGACGTAAAGCGTTGCAAACGCGCACTGGTAATTGTTCCGGTTCGAATCGTAAATGCCGCCGACACCAAGGATCGACGTGCAGCACTTGAAAGTTGCGTTCGTGTAGTTGCCGTCCTTCGTGACGCTGGTGCACTGGAGCGCCAGGTTCGGATAGTAGTTGCCGCAGTACTGGTCGTGCGCGATCTCAGATGTCCCGGCGAAAGTGGCAAGCGCCTGTCCTACCGCCGTAGGAGTTGTCGAGCCTTCATATGCCCAGGCATGCATGCAGCCGAAGATCAGCTGGTTCTGATTGAGGTTCAGCGTCTTCGTACCGGTCGTATCCTTCTGGGAACCGAGTTTTTCGGAAACATATCCGAAGATATGAGCGCCGCCGAGGTTTCCGCTCGTGCCGTTGTTCTGGGCACGGGTGTTCATATTGGCGGTCGTCATCTGGCGCATCGAGTTCTGCACCGCGGTATTGGTGTCGGGTTTCGTTGGGTCATTCAGCGCACTGTACCCCGAACTGTTCTGTTTGAACCAGTTGGAGATTGCCGTCCAGCTGCTTAAGTTGTTGTAATAGCAGAACCACTGGGCGTCATGCGTCGCGATGTTATTCGAACCGATGTGCAGGTTCGTACCCGGATTCGTGCCGTTATAGGTTCCGGTCCTTCCGTTGTAGTTGCCGCCATCGTTGGCGTTCTGGACAGCCGCGATATACACGTTTTTCTTCTGATAGATGAACTTGTCGCCGACAGCCAGGTTCGCGGGAACGCAGCCTTCCGGAAGGTCGATATAGGTGATGTTGTTGATGACCACCGTGGAAGCCGCCTTGACGGCTGTCGCATCCCTCGTGGCACCACGCGCTGTAATGATGACCGGCTCGGTAATGAGGCCGGTGGAAGCATTACCCTTTGAGGCAACCGCAACGTCAAACGCGCCGATCGCGTGGCTGTCGCCCGCGGTGAAGACCGCCGACTTCCCGTCGTCAGAGATGGAAAGGACGGAAGCCTCGCTTTCGCCGAGGTTCACGACTGCCTCAATGTCACAGCCCTTCAGCGTATTCTCCGATTCTTCGGGAATCAGCTGAACTTCGATGGTTCCCGTGTTCATGTTGAGAGTTGCGGGAACGGTCCTCTTTTCGCCGTCAAACGTCACCGGAACAAGAAGGCTCTTTGTTCCCGGAACTGTTTCAGGATCGTATCCGTAGAGCGCCTGGATGCGAAGGCCAAAGACGACCTCCACAAGATTTCCTTCCGGACCGTCGGTATAATAGTGGCCGTTAAAGCAGTACTCATACCGTTCCGCCGGGATCCGAAAGACACCTTTGCCGATATACTCGATGTCCGTAAACGCCTCGGCAAGGTAGTTGTAGAACGACGTTGCGGGCTGAGAGTCTCTCGGATCCAAACCTTCGTTCATCTCATAGACGGATGTGACGGCATAATAGTTTCCGTCCGCGCCCTTAAAGACCGGAGCGGATTCCGTGAGCTGTACAGGGTTCAGGGAGAGCAGGAGTTCCGTGGAATACCCCTCCTGCGAACTGTCGAACAGCGTGTCGATGGTGGTCTCCTTGGATAGCTTGCTCTTATCAATGAACGTGTTGTAAAACTGGACCGTGTTGTCCGTCTTATAAAGCGTCATCCCCGCCATTTTCTCCGCATACGCCTGATAGGAAACATAGTTCCAGGCGACATCTGCGGGACTGCCTTCACCCTCGTTTTCAGCGGCAAACACACCGACCGTACCGATGCTCATGATCAGTACAAGCAGCATCAGAAGAGGTGTCAGCCACTTCTTAAAATCTCTGTTCTTGCTCATCGCGCCTTCTCCTCCTTCTTTCTAAGGATCAATATCATCCCGAGCGCCGTGATAACGGTGACCGCACCGAAGACGATGCCGATCGGTCCGCCGTCGATATCGGCGATCCCAAAGGGCGTGTCAGAGGGCGGCGTCCAGGTAGGCGTGTCCGTCTTTGATCCGTCGGGTTTGTAGATCGCGGTTTTCGCCGTGAAGACGTAACCGCTTTCTGTTTCCTCGTAATAACCGACAACCCGGACGGTATACTCGTTTGTACCTATCGTCAGCCCGTAGCTATAGTCTCCGGGTTCCGTGAGTCGGACCGTAAAGCAATCCTTTTCCTTATCACCGACGCACTCGAATTCCATCCGGTCCGGTTCGGGCGACTGTTCATCTTTCTTCACGGTCACTTTCGTTCCGGCATCCGCCTTTACTCGGATCACGGCATCCGCGTACTGACCTTCCGATTCTGTCTGTTCCTCGGCTTCCGGGAACTCCGCGGCATACGCGGAAACCGTCGCGCCGAACAGGACGAAAGCTGTAAAGAAAGAAACGAGGAGGGCGAACAGCCTCCTCGGAATCATTATTCTTTTCATGGGTTCCTCCATTCTTATTTCAATACTTCCGCAAGCACTGCCAGACGGTCGTCCGAGGACGTCCCGAAGCAGGTGGTGAGGGCAATGATCCTCCCGTCACCGTATGGGGCGGAAATGCGTGTTTTCTCTTCCAAAAACTCCTGGGACGGACCGCCTTCCGTTACGTCAAAGATCTCCGTATCTCTCGCGCTGCAGGAGAAGACGGCAAAGATCCGAAGCTCCAACACGGTGCCGTCCGTCAGTGTGACCCTGCCGGTTGTGTGACTCCGGAGATATCCCTCATCCAGATATCGGTCGAGTGCTCCGAACATGGCGCCTCCTTCCATATGGTGACCGTAAACAAGGGAGTACCGGTCAGAAAGGTCACTCTTGTTCCGGCAGTCCAGAAAGATCGATCCGGAAAGAGAATACTCTCCGAAGGGATCCGTATTGAGGTATTCCGCGTTTGTCCTTCCCTGCATGAGCGGGTAATCAATGTTTGTCCCGTCGACTGTGATCCAGCCGATGCAGTCCTTTGAGAGTTCCTTCAGTTTCCCGGCGTCTTCGCCTTTCTCTGCCGGTTTATAGACAAGGGCGCCCCTTTGAGAGGCGCCGCTGTAGATATAAAACGTATCCGCCATGATATAGGCGCCGACGAGAAGAAAGAGGACAAACAGGATGATGAGGACAGAGTCAATGAGACTGTTCAGGACCTTATCCGCTATTCTTACCGCCTTCATTCAGTTTCCTTTCTTAAAGCTCGTAAAAGGGCCGGAGAAGCCGGCCCTTTCAGATACTTACTTGAGAATCTCAGTCCTCGTCTTCCTTCTTCCGTTTCCTCGCGGCAAGGACCACGATACCGGCAGCGCCGGCAAGCGCGGCTGCGGCACCCGGAAGGATCGCGAGCGTCACACCGGTCGGAATGATGCCGACCTTCTTGTTCGTGTAGGTCACGGTCGTATCGTCCTGGATATAGGTGTCATCCATTCTGTAGGCGGGATCGCCGGAAACGGATGCATCGTCCAGGGTGATGTCCTTCGCGGAAGAGCCCGGAGCGTCGCTGTACTTCGTGTCGCCGGCAATGGCGGCGGTGACTTCGTAGCTTTCAGCGTCCATCGCGGTCTTGTTCTCGTTGATGGAGTAGGAAGTACCCTTCGCAAGGCCGAGGATCTTCAGGGACTGGTCGCCCTGGAGCCAGAAGGTCGTGGTAACGGTTCCGTCAGAGCCGACAGTGAGCTGAGTCGCGTTCGTATGCGCCTCGGTATTGATACCGTTCACCTTGGTCGTACGGTCAAAGGTCTGGGCATTCGGATCGGGACTCGTATCCACGACGTCGTAAACGGTGCCGGGGATCGCGTTCGAGATCTTCACCGTGAACTCAAAGTACTCGTCACGGGAAGCCTGGTTGCCGGCGACCTGCTTAATGAGGGTCAGGTCCTCGGTGAGATAGATGTTCTCAAAGCCGTCCGTCTTGGTGGGCTGCTGGGAGGAACCGTCCTCCAGAACGATGCCATCTTCATCAGTGTTGTGGAGCACATAACCTTCGATTTCAAGAACGCCGCTGTTGTCGATGACATAGACATCCAGGATCCTGTCTTCATCCTCGTCAAAGACGATGGAATCATCGCCGGACGCGGAAGTGTCACTGCCGCGGATCACGCCCGTGCGGTTTTCGGTAATGACGTAACGATAGATGCCAGGCTCCTTGAACTGAACGCCGGAGAAATCGACCTCGATCTTGGAACGGGCGTACTTCTGTGAGCCGTCGGCCGCAAGTGTAACTTCATCGAGAAGTTTGACCGCGGAACCGTCCTTGTTCTTAAGATCATCATTTTCATTCTCCTGGGCCTCGTCAAAAGTCGTCTGGCCGGCTCTGAATACCGCAGTACCGATCGTCGGGGTGCCGGCTACCTTGGCAGCGTCATTGCCTGCCCAGACCGGAAGCTTTACGGTCGTGCCGTCGGTGTTGTATTCCCCGGCGATGGCCTGACCCGCTCTGATACTGTAAACAAACGCGACATTCGGAACATTTGCCTCGTCATCCATCACAAGGTACTTCTCCGCGTGGATCTTGCTGCCGGAGACCGGATCATACGTATAGCCGGGATCCGCGGCAAAAGCGGGAGCCGCAAACATGGACACTGCCATGGTCAGTGCGCCGATCATAGCGCCAAGCTTCATTGTAATCTTCTTCATGAGACTACCTCCTTAAGATATTTGTGTAATCCTCACCGGTTTGATCAGAGTCCGAGAGGTTATTACTGTGTTTGTGTTTCCAAAGGGAAACGGTGAAAAGAGTCAAAAAAACGGCTGTAAGAACAGCCGAAAGAATCGCGATGAGGAGTAGCCCCTCCGAGTTTGAGACCGGTTTTTCCTCTGTTTCCTCGCCGATCGTGATGACCTTGGTGAGAGAGGAAGTAACCGTCACCTCTTTTCCGGGCGGTTCCTCGTATTTGTCATCCTGCTCCGTGACCGCGATCACCCAGGTGCCTTCAGGCAGGCGGAGTTCCTTGTATCCGTTCTCCTGCACCCATGAGATGACCTCGATCCCGTCGGAATCGAGAATTGAAAGGACAGACCCTTGCACAAAACGGTCGTTTTCATCCATTTGTGCAACCTTCAGGACCATTCCCTGCGTATCGGACTCTGTCCGGACCTCCAGCCTTGTCTTCATAAGATTTCTCGCGACAAAAGTGACTGTTTCCGGTTCCGGCGGAACATTCTCTTTATCCCGCCATTCCGCGGCGGAATAAACGCCCTGAAGCGTCCCGACGACGATATAGTCCTTGTATCTAGTGGACTGGCCGTTTAGGAGCCAGTGGTCTCTTCCGCAGGTAAAGATGAAGCAGAGAGAAGGATCCTGGTTCATGTTGGTCGCGTACTTTTTTCTTCCGGAGTTTCTCCAGTCGGCGAGGATATCCGTGACCCTGTAGGCATAGATCCTGTCCTCTTTGGTCAGCGTGAACCTGTCGCCGATCCGAACATCTTTCAGCCGGTTGAAACTCAAGTCCTGCACCAGATGATTGTGACCGTAGATCGCGTAGTGCGTCTCCCCGAGCTTTATTTCGGGGCTTGAAACGGTCGTGAGCCAGATGGAGAGGTCATACTCGATCTCTGAGCGCGAGCCCGTGTAAACCCCCCTTTTTAAAGAAATGCAGGGGATCTCAAGCACCGAGTCGAGCGTTCCCTTGGCGAAATCCGGCGTATAGGTGACGCCGTCACGGGAATAGTACCGGTCATCGACGATCCCTGATGAAACAGGGGTTGTCCCCTCTGTTTCATCGCATACTGTCTCTTCCGGCTCTTCCTTAGAAGAAACCTCAGAAGAAGCCGTTTCGTTCTCCCGGACCGAGGCGCTGTAGTTCTTCAGATACTCCTCAATGACAGCTGCTTCCTGTCTCTGACGCCGGATGCCTTTCAGCGTTTCCAGACTGAGAAGAAAAGAGGCGGCGAGCAGGACTGCACTCGCCGCCGTAAGGAGGAGATAAATCTTAGACCGTTTATTCATTACGCATCCCGACCTCAGATCTCATACTCGTCTTCATCGTCCTCGGATTCCTCTTCACTGTTTTCCGTCTTCGATGAATGGCTTCCCCGTTTCTTCAGGAAGAAGAGGAGTATCACGACAAGAGCTACGGCGATCGGAATGGCAACGATCAGGACGTTCTTTAGCTGATCCTTGTTCTCAGCCGGCTCCTTTACAGGCTCCTTCGTTTCATCGGGCACCTCGGAGGACTTTTCCTGTTCCTTTTCCGCCCGTTTTGACTCCAGTTCCTCTTTAGCCTCTGAGGCTTCGGATTCGTCCATAAGGGATAAGAGATCCCGCTCATCCACCTGATTCAGGAAGTGGACGTTCCCGTTCCCGTCAGCGTCACGGTCAATGATGATATAGAAGGTGTTTCCTGCCTTCGTCATCACCGTCATGAACTGCTTGCCGGAAGAGGTGACGAAATCGTCCACCAGCGTCATGTTCCCTTCCGGAGTAAACGCAAGGCCAAAATCGTCGACCATTTCTAAAGTGACGGTTTCTGTCTCCTTTTCTGTGGACTTTTCTGTAGCTTTTTCTGTCGGCTTTTCCGTGGGTGCCGCGGTTGACTTGGTCGGCTTTTCGCTCTCGGGCTCCGTTTCAGCCTCGCTCTGAGTTGCCGACTTGCTTTCCTTTCCTGTCTCGGCAGCATATGCCGGATCCGCCGCGATGAGCATCGCGGCAAGAATGCCGAGCATGCTGAAAACGACTTTATTCATTGTCTTCATCCTCCTTTTCGATCGCTTCCGCAAGCCGGGGATCCGGAAGCCCGTTCCCCGTCATTTCCAGAAGCCTCCTCAGTTTGTCAGGCGTCATCTCATAGATCCGGCAGATGTCGGAGAGTTCCGTCTTTTCCTGCTCGTTGTACTGGGCCTTTAATTCCTCGGCCCTTCTCGACCATTCGGCTGCCTTTTGTTCCGCGCGCTTAAGTTCCGCGCCGATCTTTTCCAGTTTTGTGCTCATTGTTTCTCCTTATTCTCCAAACAGTTCCGGTCGGTTGCCTCTCGTGAGAACAAGCGTCGCGAACTGCTCCTGTGCTTCTTTGTTTAAACCCATTTCCTCAAGGACGCCTGAGATCCCGCGGTTCGTCACGGTGATCGTGATCTTTATGTCCTCTGCCTCAGGTTCCGTTTCAGAAGGCTTGCTTTCTGCGGTTTCCGGTTCGGACGAGGGTTCGTCCGTGGCGGACTCCTTGACGATGACTTCGTAAAGAATGTCTTTCTTGTACTGAAGCTTTAGCAGCTTTTCGAGCGTCTTCTTCACCGAGTTTGCCTTGTATTCACCGTGGAGAACAGTCAGAAGCGAAGCAAGTTCCAGCGGATCATGCCCGAAATCAGGCTCATAAACGATCTCGACTTCTGAGATGCGGTTATCCTTGCTTTTGCTCTTCAGGTATCCCTGCTTTTCCTTCTCGAACGAGTCTTTCAGTTCCTGTTCCATTCGGGAGTACTCCTCCTCGGCAGCCCGGATCTCCTTCTCATCGGCAGAGATGGAGGTTGCCGATACGACGCCTCCCCCTGCCGCAAAGAACGACGTGCAGGTGGAACACATCGAAGCGCTTACGATGATAAGAAACAGGATCCCGGCCATCGCAAGCGCCGCCATCGGATGTTCCTTGATGAACTTCCCGATCGCCTTCGCGGTGTCCTTTGTTCCCTCCTCGGCTTTCTTCGCCGCCTTCCGTTCCTTTGCGGCCTTTTTCCCTGCGGCTGCCGCGGAGCTCCCGCTCTTGTTTCCGGTACTGTGATAACCTTTCTGGATCTCTCTTTTCTGGATCTTCTTCGAGGCTGAATCCACAGCGTCGGCTTTCTCCTTCAATGTCGGCTCCGAATAGGAACTGTGCGTTTTTCTCTTCGAGGAATACCCCGAATCCGAAGCGTACATCGCTGCGTATTCGCCTTCATGGACGGCATCGGCAGCAGCACTGTCGTCCTCGTCATGGGAAAGCGCGGTATGGCCGCCGTATGCCGTGAGCCTCGCTGTGTTTCCGACAGCATTTCCTGCCGCTCCGTGAGTACTCTTCGCGGCGTTATCGGCTTGCTTTCGGGCATTCCTGTATTCCTGCATTCTTCGTCTCGACGGAAGCTCCACCTCGCCGGTCCTGCGGTCAAGGCTTCGGTCAAACCTGAGCCCTGGACCGCGTTCCATGCTGAAGGAATCAAACTTCAGTTTCGCGGAGGACGGCGTTTCCGCGTCGCCCTCCGGGGTGTCTCTTGCGAGGATCCGCTCCTCATCCTGTCCGCCGGTCATCCTTCACCTCCAGTGCTTTCTTCTCAGCGATCTCCTGAGGCTTCGTCGTCATGATCCGGTACAGTTTCAGGTCTTTCGGGAAATGATCCACAAAGGGCAGGATCACGTTTCCATAGAAGATGAGGCCCTGGCCTTCACCCACCTGGGAGACGAAACTCAGCTGTTCCTTCGAGATCCCGAGGTGCTGCGCCAGGATCTCCCGGTCGTCGCCGCCCTGGTTCAGCATATAGATGAAGTCGCTGTTCTCGAAGATGTTGGAGATCTCCCGGCTTTCCAGAAGGTCTTTCACGTTCTGGGTGATGCCCGTCGGAATGCCGCCCCATTTACGGAAGCGCTTCCAGATCTCCACTGAATAGGCTGCGGTCTGTTCTT
>JAEEGI010030374.1_pt1 | contig 10160 bp, 12 predicted proteins | sample 8958751 | NCBI WGS metagenome assembly JAEEGI01 (sample SAMN16246545, study PRJNA631951) | gut metagenome | biome: gut microbiome; feature: rumen; material: KS-attached | host: Bos | place: Iran: Karaj | collected 2018-10 | reverse complement strand
CCTGGACGGCGTGGAGCGGGAGCCTCTGCAGCCAGACGATGAGCTATTCACCAACGACAACATCGTGGTGACGCCCCACGTGGGCGGCGGCACCGCCGACATCGGTGAGGCCATCATGCCCATGCTGGTGGAGGATATCCGCCTGTTTCTCAATGGCGAACAGCCCCGGTTCGTGGTGAATCGGCAGTATATCGCCAAATAATCCAAAGACCAGCGACGGCCCTGCTCACGTTCATGAGCAGGGCCAGTCGATAGAGAGGAGTCTGCCTATGCCTGTGGGGATCATCACCAACGTCGCCGCCGTAGTGATCGGCGGCATCCTGGGCTGCCTGCTGGGCGGCCGGGTGACGGAGCGGTGGAAGAAGCTGTTGAACGACCTCTTAGGCATGTCCGCCATGACCATGGGCATCGTGCTGATCCTGCGGGGCAAGAACCTGTCCCCAGTGATCCTGTCCCTGCTGGTGGGTGGGGTGATCGGCGAGGCTTTGCAGCTTGAGAAGCGGGTGAACGGCCTGATGGTCTGTGTGACTGAAAAGGTCCTCAAGGGCGAAGCCATGAGCGAAGCGCACCTCATGCAGATCGCTACGGTCATCGTCCTCTTCTGCTTCAGCGGCACGGGTTGGTATGGGGCCCTCTTCGAAGGCATGACCGGCGACGGCAGCATCCTCGTCACCAAGGCCATCCTGGACGGCATCACTGCCTGCATCTTTGCGGCCCTGCTGGGCAGGATCGTCCCCTGCCTGGGCCTGCCTCAGCTTCTCCTCATGCTCCTATTATTCTTCATTGCGGAGCCCGTTTCGCCCTTCATCACCGACTCCATGACCGCGGATTTCTCGGCCATCGGCGGCATCATCACCCTCTGCGCGGGCCTGCGCATGACCCGCATCAAGACGGACATCAAGGTCCTGAACCTGCTGCCCGCCCTGCCCTTAGCCTTCCTTTTCTCCGCCCTCTGGACGGCATTCATCGGATAACAAATTTTTCTCCAAAAGCCGGGGGAAACCGAACAGGACCCGTCGATTCAGGGCGTCGACGGGGCCTGTTCTATTATCAAACATTTTGAAGCCTACCACCACGTCTTCCTCCATGCACTCTCTGAACATCCAGGCCGGCGGGTGGGACGCCAGCCGCAGCAACCCCAATCAGAAAAAGATCTTAAGCAGCCGGAAAAATCTTTCTCCGGCTGCTCATTTTTTGTGCAAATTCTGAAGAAAAAAGACAGGGTGAAGATCAGCCGTGTTGTCAATTTGTTGTCAAAATGTTGTCAAAACCCCAAATGAGTGCAAATTTGAGCCGTTTTCTCCGATCGCTAAGTACGAAAAAAGCCCGATTTCTCGGGCTTCTTGAGTGGTACGAGTAGTGATAACGGATTCAGCGGCGAACGACCATATTCCAGAGATAGAAAAAAAGTATACTGTAAAATGGTATTATAAAGGATTCTTTGAGCGTATCTCAAATACTCGACAACCGCCTGAAGGAATTTTCCAAGGGCCATGCCGCATCCCTGGATTCCGTATTGCCACGGATCCTTTTTTGAATTCTTGATTTAGCGTTAGGTCGATCATGGAGCCCTCAATAATAAACACATACTCCCAGAAATCGTGGATCTGAGGGCCTTCGGGAGAAGTGTCCGCATATGGTTCAAATTCCGCAACATGGATGAGGCCAACGCCATCCGCTGCCCTGGCGAATACATAATGGGAGATCCCCTTACGACCGGTGGGCTCAAGCGGGAATTCGGTAAAGTCAATAAACTCAAAGGATTCGAATGCGAATGACATGCCGTTAACCTCCTATGCTAAAGAAATCCGTTTTCAAGAAAAAGTGAAAGTTTCCGGTTCGAAACCGGAACGTAAGCTGTTGAAAACAACGCTTGCTAAAAAACCTTATTTCAGGACGGCTGCACAAAAAACATAACAAACCAATACGACCCGGAGTTCCTGCTAATCAAACTCCGGGTCGCATCGTCAGGAGAGGGATTGGTTATCCGTTGATGAGCTTCATGAAGGATTCGGTAAAGGCGGTCATGTTCCTGAAGGCGATGAGCAGCGTCACTGCCAGCACGATCACGCCCAGGATATTGATCACGAGACCGTTGCCATGGCCGTCCATGTACTTCTTGTCATTGCAGACGATCATGAGCAGAATGGCGGTGATGGGCAGCAGGAAGGCGTTGGCAGCCTGGGCGAAAAGGATGATCTCCGTGGGAGACGCGCCCAGGGTGCACACAGCCACCAGACCGAAGACGATGACGATGCCCCAGATGGCCATAAACCGCTTTTTCTTCATATCCTCGCCCCAGCCAAGGATGCCAGAGCTGGCGAACGCCGCCGCCAAAGGCGCCGTGATGGCGGAACTCATGCCCGCTGCGAACAGGCCGATGCCGAAGGCTACCGTAGCCCAGCTGCCCAGGATGGGCTTGAGCTGTTCCGCCATGGCTTTGCCGCTGGCGATAGCGGCCGTGCCGGAACCGTCATAGCAGACGGCGGCGGTGATAACGATGCACATGGAGATGATGCCGCCCAGGCCGATGGACAGGATGGAGTCGGTCAGGGAGGTCTTCAGCGCTTCGTCCTTATCCCCATCCTTGCCCCACTTCTTGGCGGAGGAGGAGGCGTGCAGGTAGATGTTGTAGGGAACGACGGTGGTACCGATAAGGCCGGTCACATAGAACCAGGCACGATTCATTTGGGGCACCCGGGGTACAAAAAGGCCCTTGAGCACTTCGCCAAAGTTGGGCTTCACGGCGATGGCGGTGATGAGGAACAAGATGCCCATAAGCACCACCAGGGCGGTGAGCACCTTTTCCACGATATCATATTTGCCGGAAAGCAGCAGACCTGCCGCCACGGCGAACACGAAGATGGCCACGGGAATCTTGCCGAGACTGGGCCAGATGGCCTGCAACCCCAGGATGCCGCCGGAGATGTTGCCGGTCTCATAGGCTACGTTGCCGATGAACACGGCGCCGATGACCAGGATGGCTAAGAGAATGCGGACGCCCTTGCCGGTATATTTCTCACGCAGCGCTTCGCCGAGGCCGACCTTCTTCACGATGCCCAGCTTGGATGCCATGCTCTGTAGGACGATGACCGAGATGGTGGAGAACAGCAGCGCCCACAGCAGGGTGTAGCCGTAGCTGGCGCCGGAAACGGTACAGGTGGTGACGGTGCCGGGGCCGATGAATGCAGCAGCAACGACAGCGCCGGGGCCCACTTGCTTGAGCCTTTTCCAGAAATTACTCATGGTTCCCTCCTTTTTTTCTCTTTCTGATATGTAGACAGGCGGATTAGCAGTTTCTGCCTGATCTATCCGATGGCTTTATGCTTTCCGCTTTTTTTGTTCCAGGTAGTCGTTGAGTTCGCTGTTGAGGATGTCGGTGACGAACATGTGGCCGGGGGAATGGGTGATGACGATGGGCGGCTTGGCGTTCTCTATGGCCGCCTGGGGGGTGACGCCGCAGGGCCAGAACACAGGCACCTCTCCAGGATAGACGTCCACCGCTTCGCCGTAGTCTGGCTGCATCACGTCCGTGACCCCGATCTTCTCGGGTTCACCGATCTGGATGGGGGCGCCGTGGACGTTGGGCATAGCTGATGTGATCTCATACGCCCGTTTTGCGTCTTCCGGCGTCATGGGCCGCATGGAACAGACCGTGGGGCCTGAGAAGGGGCCCGCCGGCTTGGTCATGACGCTGGTTTTGTACATGGGCACGTTCCGTCCCGTGGCGATATGGCGGATCTCGATGCCGGCCTTCATCAACGCCTCTTCGAAGGAGAAGCTGCAACCGATGAGGAAGCCCACCATGCCCTCCTGCCAGTAGGGCGTGGCATCAGTGCACCGGTCCACCAGCTTGCCGTCCTTGTAGATGAAGTACTCGGGAATATCGGTGAGGATGTTGCCGTCCTCGCCCATGTCGTGGGTGTGGGGATCGCCGTCCAGCACCTCCAGGATGGGGCAAGGACCGGGGTTCAGACGAGCGAACTCCTTGAAGTCCTCGGCGTATTCTCTGGGCAGGATCACCAGGTTTGCCTGGGCGTACCCGGCGCACATGCCGGCCGTGGGGATGCTTTTGACCTTTCCGGCGCGCACCAGACGTCTGAGTTCTACGGGGGCCATGTTCACATACTGGCTGATGTCAAAGTTGGGCATGGGTTCCTCCTTTATGCGTCGTAGTGTTGTTCCTCAATGCAGATGTCATATTCCTTCCCGTCCACATGGATCAGGTAGCGTCCCGAAAGCGGCTCAGGCTGAGGCTCAGGTTCTGGCGTTAACCGGGCCAAAAATCGTTTTTCCAAATCGTCCAAGGCCTTCCGCTGCCGCCGATACACCGCCTGGGCCGCCGCCACGGACACGGGGCGGAACCGGACCCTGTCGCCGGCCTTCAGCTGAGCAAGGAGGGGCAGGTCCGCTGTGATCACGCAGCCCAGCTTGGGATAGCCCCCGGTGGTCTGCCGATCCGCCATCATGACGATAGGCTGGCCGTTGGTGATCTGGATGGCGCCGAAGCAGATGCCGTCGGAGATGATGTTCCCGTCGCTGCCGGCGGCCCGCTCCACCGCCGGGCCGTCCATACGGAAGCCCATGCGGTCGCTCTTGTCGCTGAGGGTGTATTCGCTCTTTGCAAACGTCCGCTTTCCGATGGCGCTGAACAGATCGTCCTGGGGCCCATAGGTGAAGCGCACCGTGACGCGGTCGCTTAAAGCAGGCAGGAGCTTTTCCGGCACGAACCGATCCTCCAGATCGGGAAGCCAGTCGCAGGGAGCTCGGAGGTTGATCCTGTCCCCATCCCGGATGGCCCGGCCTTCCAGACCGCCCACGCCGCCCTTCAGGAAGGTGGATCGGCTGCCCATGACCTCCTCCAGGTCCAAACCGCCGGCAAAGGCGATGTAAGCTCGGGCGCCTCTCTTAGCCAAAGGCAGAGAGAGGATGTCGCCTGCTTCGGCAAGATAGGCCCGGTCGTTCTCGATGGGCTGTCCGTTCAGGGTAGGGCCGAAGTCGCCGCCGGAAATGGCGAATATCTCCGCTTCGTCAAAGACGATGGTGGGGCCCATGACAGTGGCCTCGATGACGGCCTCCGACCGGGGATTGCCCACCAGGATGTTGGCGAGCTCCAGGGCATAGTGGTCCATGGCGCCGCAGACCGGCATGCCATACCGCTGATAGCCGATCCGGCCCTGGTCCTGGACGGTGGTCAGCATGCCCTTCTTCCGGAAGGTGATCATGTACGGTCACCTCCTTCCGCGTATTCCTCGGGATAGTTCTCCCGGCGGATGCGCTCGTATTCCTCTTCGTCGATGGGATAGAAGATCATGTTCATGCCTGCGTCCACCAGGATGGCCTTCTCCCGCTTGGGGTCGTAGAGCCGGAGCGGCGTCTGCCCGATGAGCTGCCAGCCCCCGGGGGAATCCAGGGGATAGATGCCTGTCTGGGAGCCGGCAATGCCCACAGATCCGGCCGGGATCTTCACCCGGGGCGTGGTCAGTCGGGGCGTGTGGAGGCGCTCGTCCAGGCCCCCCAGATAGCAGAACCCGGGCAGGAAGCCGAGCATATAGTTCAAATAGGTGGGGGCGGTGTGGAGCCGGATGACCTCCTCCGGGGTCAAGTCATGGAGCTTCGCTACGTTCTCCAGGTCTGGTCCATGTTTCCCGCCGTAGAGCACGGGCACCCGGATCTCCCCGGCAGGCGGGATCTCCGCCTCTTTTAGACCGTCCACGATGCGGCTCAGCTGTTCATACAGCCGGGCGTAGCCGATGACCTCCGGCCGGTAGTGCACTGTGACAGAGCGATAGGTGGGGACAAGCTCCGTGATCCCTTCGATCTGGGCCCCTTCCACGGCCACGGTGAAGGAGCGGACCTGCTTGTTGATCTCCTCTGAGATTGCGTTTCCGAATTCGACGCACAAAGAGCAATCGGAGGAAGTCAGGATCTTTGCCATAGCTTCCTCCGTATGTTATGAAATAAATGTATGGAACGGAGCCAGGGCGATGCCCTCCTCCATGAGCTTCTGCCGTATGCGGCTGGTGAAGGCCAGGGCCTTGGGCCCGTCGCCGTGGACGCAGATGGAGTCGGCCTTCACGGGGATGTCCTTGCCGGTGATGGCCGTGACCTTGCCCTCCTTCACCATGCGGACCACCCGAGAGATGGCTTCCTCCTCGTCCTCGATCATGGCGCCGGGCTTCTTCCGGTTCACCAATGAGCCATCCTCCTCGTAGGCCCGGTCGGCGAAGATCTCGCTGGCGGACCGGAGATTCAGCTCCTCCGCCGCCTCGATGAGCTTGGAGCCGGAGAGCCCCAGCAGGATGATCTGGGGGTCGAAGTCCTTGACCGCCCGGCAGATGGCCAACGCCAGGTTGATGTCCTTCCCGGCGGTGTTGTACATGGCGCCGTGGGCCTTCAGATGCTGGATCTCCAGCCCGTTCTTCTTCGCGAACGCGGAGAACGCGCCCAGCTGATAGAGGGTATACGCATATTCCTCGTCAGGGCTCAGCTTCATGTCCCGGCGGCCAAAGCCCATCAGATCCGGATAGCCCGGATGGGCCCCCACGCACACGCCCTTCTCCTTGGCCATGGCCAGGGTCCTGTCCAGCACCACCGGGTCCCCCGCGTGCCAGCCGCAGGCCACGTTGGCGGAGGTCACCTGCTCCAGCACCTCCGCATCGCAACCGATCTTATACGCGCCGAAGCTTTCCCCCAAATCCGCATTCAGATCTACTTTGAACATACCTACGCTCCTTTCTGCACTGGTTTGAATCGGATCGATACAAAAAAACGATTTGGAAAAAGGTAAAATTCATGAAAAAAAGACCATATTTTCCCACGTCTATACACATATTATACAAATAGTCAATCTTTATGTCAAGACACGAGGTGAAATTTTGGCTAAAAATGCTTGTTATTTGGCGCTCTGTCCCCAGGAGCGCTGTTTGCATACTCGTTTATAAAATGTATTGCAGGATGGTCACGCAGCCGGAGATGCCGATGAACACGTAGACGATGGTCTTCATCCGGTCCGCGTCCAGCCGGCTCGTCAGCTTCGTGCCGAACCACTGGCCCAGGAGCACGCCCACGGCGCCCGCGACGGTGATGGGGAGGAGCTGGAGGGTGAAGAGGCCCTTTATCAGCTTGTTGACGAAGATGATGGCGTTGGTGATGAGGAACACGAACTGCATGTTGGCGGTGTAGCTCTCCTTGCTGCGGGAGGCTCCCAGCAGGAACACGGCGAGTAGGGGCCCGCCCACCCCGAAGAGGCTGGCTGTGATGCCGGAGAAGAAGCCGCAGACCAGGCCCGCCGTCGTGGTGGAGCGGCCTTTGATCCGCTTGGCGATCAGAAGGTAATAGAGGCACAGCAGCAGCTGGAAGGCCCCGAACAGGATGCCCAGCACCTTGAGATCGATCCGGTCCACCACCAGGTTGATGAGGGCGCTGGAGATGAGATAGGGGATGAGGGGGATCAGGATGAGCCTGAACTGGATCTTCCGGCGCAGCTTCCAGGCCAGGGCCAGGCACAGGAACACGCAGACCAGCAGGTTCACCGCCGGCGCCGTCAGCATGTCGAAGAACTGGGACAGGACCAGCAGCAGCAGGACCCCGGCGCCGAATCCGCATACGGTCTGGATGGTCCCGGCTGCGGCGGCGGACAGGATGACGATCAGAAAGACGGCCCAGGTCGGCATCGGCTGCTTCTCCCTCCTTCGAGCTATCCAGGCGAGGTCCCCTCCGCCTGTTCATAAAAAGTATACCAGAATCCGCGGAAGCGCACAAGGCGGAAGGGAGAAAGAGCAGCCGGAAAAAAGGAAAAATTGACACCTCCGCCCTTTTCTCATATAATGAAATCGCATATTGAGCCCGGTCATTCGGGGGAGGGGACGGAGCATGGTTGAGGTGTTGTTTTTTCTGGTGATCCTGTTCGGCGTGTTTCTGCAATCATCGGTGGGCTTCGGCACCGTGGTTACCATGCCCCTGGGGATCCTGTTGATGGGCATGGGCGTGACGAAGCCCGTGGTGACCTTCATCGCCCTGCTCACGGGCATCACGGTGCTGATCACCGAGTATAGATACATCAACTGGCGGGAGCTGTTGAAGATGTCCGGCGTCATGCTCGTCGGCGTGCTGGCGGCCCTGTGGGTCGCCGGCCGGGTGAAGATGAACTTCCTGCTGGTGGTCTATGGGGCGGTGGTCGTCGGCATCGGCGTGAAGAAGCTGTTCTTCCCGGCGAAGAAGCAGACCTCCCCGGCCGTGCAGAATACGGCCCTGGCCATCGCCGGCATCATGCAGGGCCTGTTCGTCTCCGGCGGCAGCTTCCTGGCGGTGTACGCGGTGGACCGGATGCCGGACAAGCGGGAATTCCGCGCCACCACCAACGCCCTCTGGGCCATCCTGAACACGGTCATGCTCATCACCTATTTCGTGGGCGGGCAGGTGGACAGAAAGATCCTCATCATGGGCGCCATCGCCATCGTCCCCATGATCTTGGGCACCTGGCTGGGCGGCGTCTTCGCCAAGCGCATCCAGCAGCAGACCTTCCTGAAGCTGGTCTACATCATCCTGATCGCTTCCGGTGTGGTGCTGCTCGTCTCAAATCTATAAAAGCGGTGAGCAGTCGTGCACTGGTGCCCGTGACCATGGGACATTCAGACATGTCCCATATGACTTGATATAGGTCTATTTGAGAAGATACAATTCATGTATCTCCAAACACGTGATAAAGTTCGATCCTCTTCAGAGAAGGGGATCGAACTTTATATGCATATTATTTACTCCTCCGGCGAGTATTCCAGGATGTCCCCCGGCTGGCAGTGGAGGGCTTCGCAGATGGCGATGAGGGTGGAGAAGCGGATGGCGCTGATGTGGCCGTTCTTCAGCTTGGAGAGGTTCACGTTGGCCACGCCCACCTTCTCCGACAGCTCGTTGAGGCTCATCTTCCGGTCGGCCATGACCCGATCGAGCCTAAGGATGATCTTACCCATGGCGCGCCTCCCTTACAGGGTCTCGTCGGCTTCCTTCTGGAGCTGGGCCCCATAGCGGAAGACCATGCAGAGGAAGAAGACCATGAGGGCGGTGAACACCGAGGTCAGGTTCAGGTTGAAGCTCATGCGCTGCCAGCCGGAGAGGACGGCGGACACGGCGCCCCGGGCGAAGCAGGACACCACGGCGCAGACGATCAGCGTCCAGGCGAAGGTGGTCATGCGCTGGATGACGGGCTCGTCGAAGGGGGTGCGGCAGGCTTCGAAGGCCCGGCACAGCTTCAGGAACATGACCAGGGTCACGATGGCGCTGGCGATGCCCACGAGGCCCGCCCAGATGGCCCGGTTGGCGTCCCTAAGGCTGAAGGTGGCGTCCGCCTCTTCCTTGGGGTCCACATGGACCAGCAGGCCCTCGTCGCCCTTCTCCAGGGCCACGCCCGCGCCTTCGAATTCCTCGCCCGCCTTCTCCTGGGCCTCACTCAACAGCTTGTCGATGTTGGCCCACTCGGCGCCCATGAGCTCCTTGTCCACCTTCACGTCCACCACGGGCCGCAGGCTCACCTCCACCAGATCCTTGGGCAGGATGGCGCAGGCGATGCCGCCCAGGACCAGCGCCAGGGCGCCCATGCTCAGCAGCACGATGAGGATGATCGAAACGATCCGACCGGCCTTGCCGATCCGGTTGACTTTGGTCTGGATGTTGTTGTTTTCCATGGTTGTTTCCTCCGTTCGTTTTCGTAAAATTGTTAACGACTATCGTTAACTTCTGGACGCAGTATACACCCGCCCTTTGCGTTTGTCAACTACTTTTTTACGAAAAACGTAAAATATTTTACGAAGCCTCCAAAAGGCCCCGTTCGGATTGACAGGGGGCGGGGGGCGGCGCTATACTTTTATACGAAAATTGCGCGAAAACAGGCGGAAAAACCATGCTGGACGACGTACAACGATTCGATATGCAGCGGCCCCCCATGCGGCAGCACCTGATGCCCGTGGCTTGGCTGTTGGCGGCGGGGACCCTGATCCCCCATAAAAACAAGCTGACGAAGATCAATATGGAGGGCGTGAAGCCCCCCTACCTGCTGCTGTGCAACCACAACGCCTTCATGGACTTCTCCGTGGCCACCCGGGCCATGTTCCCCCACCGGGCCAACTACGTGGTGGCCATCGACGGGTTTTTGAAGCGGGAATGGC
>JAEEGI010030366.1_pt1 | contig 10162 bp, 4 predicted proteins | sample 8958751 | NCBI WGS metagenome assembly JAEEGI01 (sample SAMN16246545, study PRJNA631951) | gut metagenome | biome: gut microbiome; feature: rumen; material: KS-attached | host: Bos | place: Iran: Karaj | collected 2018-10 | reverse complement strand
ATATAAAAAATATTTCTAAACTTCCTAAAACATAAATTAATGATTTAATAATAATCATTAACATTAGTATATTATAATTATCAACAATACATCATTTATATCATAACTTTTTTTTGGGAAATATTACAATTATATTTTTTGTTATATTATAAATATTAATTATGAATATTTACATGAATTTAATTAAATAAAATGCAAATTAGAAATAATAAAGAATTAATAAGTAATGAAAATACAAAATTATCAAATCAAGAAATAATAAGGAAAAATCTAAAGAAATATATAGTTTCAAAAAATAGATATAATAGATATATGATTAATCACATTATTTATAGAAGAAGAAAAACAATAGTTTCAAGATTTAAAGACCATTTAATAATGGATGATATTGGAGAATTTTTAAAAAGATTTTATAAATTTAAGGAGAGTATAAATAGGATTCCAAAAATAGGAGAATATTATCAAACATTTTCTTTTTTTCCTCCTGTTTATTTAAATTTTGAATTTTCATTAACTTATATATTAAGAAAATATTGTAAAAGAAAAAAAAAATATTTAGAATATATTGAAGAGCTTAAAGATAATTTAATTGAAAAAAAGAATAATGATAATAAAGATAATAACATTGATAATAAAAATAAGGAATTTGAATTAGTAATTAAACCTGAATTAGTAGAATCAATTATAACAAAAGAAAATAAATCAGAAACATTAGAATTAACAGAATATAATAATATAGAAAATAAAGATAAAAATTTAAGTAAAATAATAAAAGATTTATCAAGTTCAAATGAATATAAAAATAAAAAAGAATTATTAAAAGAAAAAATAAAAAATTTAAAACAAACAAAGAAAATATTAGAAAAGAAATTTCATTTAAATTTAAAAAAAGAGAAAAAAAGACCATCACTATTATTAAAAAATGAAAAAAAAAATAATTCAAATTATCAAAATGAAAAGATGATAAAAATCGAAGAAGGAAAAAGCGAAAGTAAAAAATTAAAATTAACAAAAAAAATAACAGGATTAAAATTAACTTTTAACAATTTATACAAAAGAAATTTAAACAATAAGAAAAATCATAATAATCCTTTTTTATCATTAACAGAAAGATTAATACCATCAAAATCAGATGATTTAATAAAAGAAAAATTAGGATGGTTAAAAAAAAGTAAAATAAGAATAAAGACAAGTCAATTTATAGATTCAATAATAAATAAAAATTATTCTAATACTTCAAGAAATCAAAACAGAGCTCATTTAGTAATTAAACAAATATCAAGTCAACAATATTCTTCAAGAACAAATAGTAATGAAAGTAAATTTTTTGGAACTTCTGATTCGAATTTAAAAAAGAAAATAAAAATAAAATTAAATATTAATAATTATAATAAATCTTATAGAAAAAGTAGAAATAGTTTTGGTAATATGAATAAGTTTTATTCTAATAAAAAAATTCTTTTAACTGAAAATAATTCTAGATATCCTTCTGTTATAAGAACACATAATTCTTCTGAAAAATATTATAATATTACTGAAAAAAATTATCGAGATAAGAAAAAAAGTTTTATTAAGAAAAAACCAATTAAAATTGAAATTATTAAAAACTTAAAAAAAAATCAAAAAAAATAATTTCATTTCTTTTATTCTTTTATATATATTTTTCCAAAAGAAAATAAATAGTATATTTAATAATAATATAAAAGCTATTATATTATTTTTATTAAATATAAAATAATGGTTAATAATTATATAAACTTTAATAAATCTAATTGAAAAAAAAATAAAAAAAAAAATTTAAATTTAAAAAAAATGTCAGATAAAAAAATAAGAATCCCAGAAGAAGTTTTATCAGAATATAAAGATTTATTTGATTCATATGATAAAAACAAGACTGGAGAAATTGAAAGAAAAGAAATGAAAATAATATTAAAGAAGTTAGGAAAAGAAGGAACTGAAGAAGAAATAGATTCAATATGGAAATCAATGAATAAAATTGAGAGTGATACTACTATTAATTTTGATGACTTTTTAACTTTTATTAAAAACTTTAATTTATCTAAAAATTCTATGTCTACTGATGATATTATTAATGCTTTTGAAATGTTTGATAAAAATCATAATGGAACTATTTCTATTAATGAGTTTAAACATATTTTAATGGATTTAGGACAAAAATTTAGTGAGAATGAAGTTAATGAAATTATTAAAGAAATTGATTTAGATGATAATGGAAAAATTAATTATAGAGAATTTGTTCAATTTTGGCAAGAACAATAATTTTGTTTTTTTTATATTTTTTTTTATTTGAAATTTAAATAATTAAATAATAATTACTTTAAAATTTCATTAAAAAATTCAATCATAAATTGAAAAAAAAATTTTGCATTTGATTTCATAAAATAGTTTCTTCATAAAAATAAAATAATAAAGCCTTTTCTCCAATATAAAACTAAAAAAAATTGAAAGTGAATAAGGAAAAAATTAAAATATTATAGGGAAAAAAGAATATTCAACATTTTTTTTCAGTTTGCATTTATTTATTTTTCCTTTTGTGATATTTTCTTAAATGAAAAATCGTGAAACAGCTGGCAAAAAATGTATCTAAATTTTTCTAAAAAGAATTAAAAGCAAAAAAATGAAATGCACTAAAGAATTTTCCCTTTAGATCTTTCCTTAAAATATAAAAATCAGGGAACAGTTACCAAAACATGCTTCTAATTTTATATAAGAAAAAAAAAAAAGAGAAAATATATAATATCACAAAATTCTCCATTAAAAATAAAATAAAACTAAAATAACATTCATTTAAATTTAAATAAAATAAATAATTTCAAAATAAGAAAATTATATTTTCCTTATTATTATTATAATATTTTTATAATAATTTAATATATAAATTATTCTATTATAATAAACTCAATAATTTATAAAAAAAAAAATAAAAATGGAAAAAACCAATAACGAAAAAAATGAATTACCAGATAAAACACTTCTTCAACAATATAACAAATTAATAAAAGTTCCAATATCAATAAAAATATCAAATTCAGAAAAATCAAAACCAGAAAGTTTTGAATATTTAACAAATCCAAATTTAGTTCAAAAATACAAATTAAAATCAACAGAAGATTTAAATGAAAATATTAATAATATTCCTCAAAAAAACAGTAATTCAAATTCTATTTTTTCAACTTCAGTTTCAACAATTGATTTCAAACAAAAAAATGAAGGTTTTTATCTTCAAATGAAAATAAATGAAATAAAACAAAAAATAGAAAATTTAAAAAAAAAAATAAATAAAAAAAATCAAGATATGATTAATTTACAAGAACAATTAAAAGAAATTAAAAAAGTTAAAGGAATTAAAATAATTGAATTAGAAAATTTATTATCAAATAAAGAATCTTTAGAAGAAATTTTAAGAGTGTTTATTCAAGATATTATTAATTTAAATTCTTTAAGAAATATTTATGAAGAAGTATATGTTGTTAAAAATGAATTAATAAATTGTCCAATTGAAAAATTAATAGAAAATATAAAAAATATTTTTCAAGAATTAAAAATAACATTCAATCAACAAATAAATGATATTATAAAATCTAATTTTGAAAAGATTGATTTAATCAAAGAAGAAAATATTGAATTATTCTTATTAGAAATTGTAGAATCTTTAAAAAAAATAATTTTAAATGATAATATAAATGAAACTCAATTAATTTTACTATTAAAATATTTAATTAAAATAATATATCTTGATAATAAAATCAAAGAAACTTTTAATTACATTAAAAAAAAATATAAAGAACAAAAATTAGAAACAAAAACAAAAATATCAGAATTATTAAACTCAATTCAATTAACAGATGAAAAAATCTTAGAATTAAATAATTTATTAGAAGAATTAGAAAATAAATTATTATTATACGAGCAAAATTCTAGAAATAATAAACCAACAACAAATAAATTTAAAAAGAATTTATTATTGTTAAAAGAAGATGAGTTAGAAAATGAAAATATAATAAATTCATCAGAAAGAGAAAAAGAAATACAAGATAAAGAATTATATAAATTAACAGTTCCTAATAATATATCTACTGAATATATTAATATTCAAACTCAAACAACTCCTATTACTTCATCATCAAGATTATATAAAAATTTTAATAAAAATAAACAATTTGATGAATCCTTTTGTTATTATAAAATTATTAATAAACTTGATAATAAATTTAATCCTTTAAATTCTAATGATAAAACTCCTGATTTTTTAAATTATTATAAAGGATTAATTTCTGTTGATTTTGCTAATAAATTATTATTAATTAATGATGAAGGAAAACTAAATAATGTTAGGAAGTTAAATTTAAAAATTAATTTTTATCAACTTTCTAATATTTTTATTAATAATTTAATGAGAAATATAATTAAAGTTTATAATCTTTATTTAAAATATAATCAGAAATGTAAAAGAGAAACAAGTAGAAAATCTAGTTTAAATAAATTTATTCATTTAAAAGAATTAAGTAATATTAATATGGATGATAATTTAAAAATAAAATCTGCTTTATGTAAATATTTTTCTTTTTCTCTTTTATTCAAAGATAAACTTTTAGAAATTATTTTTATGAATTTTGATGAATTTAAAAATTGGTTTAATGGTTTAAACTTAATTGTTAATGATAATAAAAGAAATAATAGTAAAGAAAAAAATGATTTAATTATTAAAAATATTTTAAGTCATCAAAAAAATAAAAGTTCAGCTCTTAGATTTTTTCATAATTGAAAATAAAATAATTCATAAAATTATTTTATTATAAAAATAAAATTTAAAAAAAAGTAATTTTGAGTTTAGTATTTAATTATTTTTTTTATTCAAATCAAATATTATAATTTTAAAATCATTTAAAAAATTTAAAAATAAATGGAAAATGAAATATTGTTAAACGAAAATATTGATAAAAGGAAATATTTTTATAATAATAAAGTAAAGGAAAATAGAAGATCAGTAAATATTAATTTTGAAATTAAAATTGATCCTAATAAAAAAATAGTTTGTAGAAAATATAATTCATGTGCTAATATTCCGAAAAAAACAAAAAAAGAATTTATTTGGAAACAGAAGATTGATAAATTTTTTATTAAAAATAAAAATAATGTAAAATACAAAAATTTATATGAAAAATTAAAATTAAATAATAATTATAATGAAATTTTAGATTTATATTTTAGTTATAGACGTAGATTAATTATTATAGATACTTCAATAATTCCATTTTTAGATATTTTTTCAGTTCTTTTATTTTCAAATTCATATCATAAATTATTATCAAATAAATTAAAATTAAATTCTAAAATAAATATTTATAGAATATTAGGTTTATTTTTTTCTATTTTATCTATAATTATAATAATCATAAGAAGAAAAATATATAAAAATGTAAGTATAATTAAATATATATTAAATATAAAACTATCATATCCTTATTTTAAAATCAATTTAAAAAAATTAATTATTGAAATTTTACTTCATTTAATTCAACCTTATCCTTTCTTAACTTATAGTACAATTTTTTATCGAGATGAAGAAAAAGATTTTACTACGATTTATACTATTGATTTAATTTTAGTTTCTTTAAGTTTTTTTAGGTTATATACTCTTTTTAGAATACTTTTATTTAAAATTAATTATAGAAATACTAGAATATGGAATTTTTATGGTAATTCTAATTTATATAAGAAAAAATATAAAAGATATATTTTAGATTCACCTATTTTATTTTATTCTTTAATTTTATTTATTTTTATTTTTTTTTCTTCTTATGTCTTTTCTCTTTTTCAAAATATTCAAGAAGAAGAATATAGAGAAAAGTATTATAATAATTTATGGATTGTTGCTCAATCTATTATTAATTGTGGTTATGGTGATAAAAAGATAAGAACTTTTCCATCTAAAATTTGTTTAATTTTTATTATTTCTTTAGGCTTATTTCTACTCACTTCACTTATTAATTCTTGGCTAAGATTATTTGAATTTCCTTCAGAAAATGAATTAAAAGCTTTTCAAAAGATTAAAATTATTTACAGTAAAAATGAAAAGAGTAATACTTATAATATTTATTTTGAAAAATATTTAAAATATAAAATAATTAGAATTAAACAAAAATTAAAAACTCATAAATCGAATTTATTATTAAATGATGATAATAAAATAACAATTTCATTAGATTTAAAATCTCCTATTTCTTATCTTAATAATTATAAATTATTTAGTGATTTAGATTTAAAAAATCAATTAAAAACACTAAAAGATAAATATTATCTTTCAATTTTAGCAAAATTAAAATTTGAGCCAACAATAAATGATTTTTTTAATTATATAATAAAAAGATTTGATATTCAAATAGATAAATATAATGATAAAGCAAAAACAAATATAAATTCTTTAGTTTTACTTAATAATTTCCTATGTGAAGGAATGACAGAATATTATCATAATGTTATCGAAATTTTTTATGATAGTAATAAATTAACAAATTTAATGTTATTAATATTTTGGTTAGGATTTAAATATCCAATTAGTAATTATGATGAATTAATAAAATTTAAAGTAATTCCATTTAAATATTTTCAAATCAAATATAAAGAATTTAAAATAATTTATGAAGATAGACAAATGCAAAAACATATTAATAGTAAAATAACAAAAAGTTATAAAGATACAGAATTAATGAAAGAAATGGAATATTATAATGATGATGATTTTGATTATGATGATTATGATTTAGATGATATTGATATAAGTGAACAAGTATCAAATAAAGATAATATAAATAGAGAAAAAAGCAGTAATGGCGCATAAGATTAGTAAACTATTTATATAAAATAATGTATATATTTAATTATAATGATAATATATTTTAATTAAGAAAAATATTAAATAAATAAAATATAATTTATTAATGGGAAAAAACCATTAGAATGTAAATTTTTATATGATATTAATAGAAATATACTTAGTTTAAAAAAAAAAATTAAGATTTTGTAAATAGTTTATATGATAATTTTTGTTAGTATTTAAATTTTATTTTTTTTTAATTGTTTTATAATTTAGATTAAATCTTAAAAAATAAGTGTTAATGTATTTAAAAAACTAAAAATAATCAAAAAATTTTATTTGATAATTTATTTATAACATAATTACATTTGAATAATATTTATTAAGTTCTATTTCGAATTGGCAAGGAATATTTAAATCAGACTCTTTTAATTTAACTTTATTATTATTATTATTAATATTATTATTATTATTATTACTATCTGATTCAATTTTAATTGAAGTGATTTTTCTTTTAGAATCAAAATAATTATTTAAAGTATTTTTTCTTAAAATTAAATGTGAATTTGATGGTCTTTCATTTAATTTTTTTATTTCTTAAAAAATTAAAATATATTATTACCTGTTTTAGAAGAAAAATGAAAATTTCTGAAAGAATTTATTTGTTCCATTAAAAAATACTTAATTTAATTTTAAAAAAAATATTTAATAAAAATATTCTCATAATATATTTTTCTAAAAAATAACCTTAAAAACTTTTATAAATATTAATTTCCAAAAAATAAAAAAATAACATTATTAATGAAATTATAAAATAAAAGTAAATATTAAAGAAAAAAAAATTAAATAATCTTCATTAAAATATAATTTTAAAATAAATAATAAAATGAGTGTATCATCAAATATAGTTTCAAACACTAAAAAAGGAATAATGATGTTAAATAAATTAAAAGAATCTTCAGAAAATTATGTTCCTAACGAAGAAAAAAACAAAAAAGAATTATCTTTAGAAAATAACGATGTTAATTTAGAAACAGCAAATAAAAATGTTAAACAACTTTTAACCGGATTTTTATTTAATTTAGAGAAAGATGATCCTGATGAATATAAAAATACTTTAGAAAATTTTAAAAAAAAAATTGATTCCGGAAGTGTTACTTTACAAGATGATTATTTTTTTGATAAAAATATTAAAGGAACTAATTGTTCTAATTTTAATAGAAAATATTCTAGAAAAGGTAAAAGAAAAAGTACTTTATATGCTGAATTACCTCAAAAGTATAATTTAAATTCTTCTAAAATTTTAGAAAATTTAAAAAGTTTTAAAAATGAAAATAATATATCAAATCGTTCTTTTTCTAATTTTGATTATAGTAATGAAGTTTTAATAGAAAAAAAAAAAAAACCAAGTTTTTCTTCTACAAATAATAATTTAAAAGTACCAACTAAACAAAAAAAAATAAATTTTAATTTAAAAAGCCCAAAAAATCCAAATATTAGTGTTTCTTTTGATAAAGAATTAGATGAAAAATCAATTCCTAAATCATCAAGAACTAAAGGCTTTGAAAAAACTTTACATCCGTTAACTGTTAAAAAATCATCATTATATAATTTATTTCAAAGACCTCAATTATTTCATTCAAATATAAATGAAGAAGAAAAAGAATTTGATATTAAAAATTATAAAATAAATAAAAAACAACTTTTATTTAAAACACATACCTTTACATCACCAACAAATAAAAAAAATTTAAATAATAAACAAACTGGATTAACTAGAAAAATAACATCAAAAACTCAAAAATTATCTTTTGTTAGTTTAAGTAATAATAATTCAGAAAGTGAATCAGAAGAAGAAATGAATATAACTAATATAAGAGGTTTAACAAAAAAAAAAGTACAAGAAATAAATAATATAAGAATAAAACTAAAAGATAATATGATAGGAAATAAATTATCTGCTAGATTAAATACTGTTGAAACATTTAAATCAAAAGATTCTGTTGAATCTAAAATAAAAAAAAATAAAGATAAATATAGAGTTTTAACAAGAAAAAATTATATTTATGATTCTTTAAGTGATGAAGAATACGATGATGAAGAAGAAAATTCTTTAGTTATTTTACCTGATTCTAAATTACTATTAATTTTAGATTTTTTAATTGGATTAAGTGTTTTATATGATATTATTTATATTCCTTATTATTTATCTTATAAAAAATATTTCTGTGGATTTTCTATTTTAAATTATCATATTATAATTGATTTAATCATTTCTGTTCTTTATGTTATTGATTTATTTGCTAATTTTTTTATCGCTTATTACGATTTCGAAGAATTTTTAATCAATGAATTAAATTTAATTGCCTGTAATTATCTTTCTTCATATTTTATATTTGATTTAATAGCAGCAATACCTTTTAAATTTTATTTTTTTTTTCACTACTATGAATGTAAAAACCTAAAATCAAATTTATATAATGTAGATTTAGATTTATATCCATATATGTTAATATCATTAAGAATATTAAAATTATTTAAAGTATATTCAAAAAACAAATTTATCAATTACTGTTTTAATTATTTTTCTCATATTCAACATTTTAGTCAATGGGGAAGTTTATATGTTGATATATTTGTTTTTTTTATGGGATTACATTTCGTAGCTTCTTTATTTATATTTATAGGAAGAAATCAATATCCAAATTGGATTACAGAATTAGATTTACAAAACTCAACATATATACATATTTATATTGCCTCAATTTATTATTTAATAGCTACTATAACTACTGTTGGTTATGGTGATATTACTCCTTATAATCAAGGAGAAAGAATATTTGGTTTATTTTTATTAATTGTTGGTATTATTGTTTATTCGTTTGCTGTTGCTGGGATTAGTAATTATATTAAAGAAATTGATGATAAAAATGCTGATTATGAAAAAAAATTAAAAATTTTAGAAGATATTAAAATCAATCATCCTAAATTAAGTGATGATTTATATGATAGAGTTTCTAGGTTTTTGAAGTATAAAAATTTCAATGAAAAAAAAGATAAAAATATCATTATTGATTGTTTACCTTTAGGATTAAGAAATATATTAGTTTATGAAATGTATAAACCGATAATTAGAAATTTTATTTTTTTTAAAAATTTTGATAACACCGATTTCATAGTAAGAGTTATTTTAGCATTTAAACCAATTATAGCAATGAAAAATGATATTTTAGTAAAAGACGGTGATTTCATAGAAGAAATAATATTTGTAAAGAAAGGAAGATTATCATTGGAAATTCCAATAGATTTAAATACAAAAAATGG
>JAEEGI010030362.1_pt1 | contig 10162 bp, 7 predicted proteins | sample 8958751 | NCBI WGS metagenome assembly JAEEGI01 (sample SAMN16246545, study PRJNA631951) | gut metagenome | biome: gut microbiome; feature: rumen; material: KS-attached | host: Bos | place: Iran: Karaj | collected 2018-10 | reverse complement strand
TTTGTCAAAAAAACTTTAAAGCATAAAAAAAAGTGATATGAATTTACATATCACTCAGATCTACATAAGCTGGAAGCGGGAATCGGACCCGCGACCTACGCATTACGAGTGCGTCGCTCTACCGACTGAGCCATTCCAGCAGTCACCTCAAAGCATTGCATGAGGAATCGAGGCGACGGGATTTGAACCCACGACCTCTGCGTCCCGAACGCAGCGCTCTACCAAACTGAGCCACACCTCGAGTCGCTTGAAATCAAGCTTTGTTATTATGCTACAATTTTTTTGAATTGTCAACTGAAATCAGCGCAAAACAAATATTCGAACAATTCCTTTGTATCAGTGAAATACCTGTCACTGTGGGCTTTCATGAAAGCTCTTATCTCAGGTACATTGTTGCACCATCCGGCTCCAATGAAATCAGCCCCAAAGGATCTGGCCATATCATAGCCGGGTTTAAGATCATCTATCACAACGATATCTTTTTTATTAAGCGAATATTTATCGCTGATCACCTGAAGAGCATAGGGATCCGGCTTTCTTTTCCCGTTGGGCAGTTCCCATCCGAAGATCTCGTCAGGTTCCGGAAGACTGTTTTCCTTATAATCCCTTCTGATGTTGAAATCAAAGGAATGTGAGGAAACCACGATAAGACCGCCCTCTTTTTTTTGTCTTTCAAGGACTTCTTTCATTCCGGGATAGACCGAAGGCACTCTGGTGGAAACGTATTCCTTCCAGATAAGTTCTTCCTGCTTAAACTCTTCATCGGTCATTTTGTACTTGCCTTTACAAAACTCGATGAATCCGGGTTCAAAATTATATCTGAAATAATCATCGACGGAGATCGTTTCTCCCGGCCTCATGATGCGAAGTGCCTCAAGAAAGGCCGGGTAATGGATCTCTGCCGTGCTGCTGACCACTGTATCGTCGTGGTCAAGAACAAGACATTTATATCTCATATAACCTCTATTTTGTAAGGAGAAGCATGATCTCATTGGATCTTTCAACAAACCTGGTCATTGCTTCGGGTTCAAGGGGCTTGTGTGCAAGGGATGCAAGATCGTAAAGCTGTTTGCAGATGAGATCCGCGTTTTCGCTCTTGGGATTCTCGAACAGGTACTTGACCAATGCATGATTAGCATTGAGCACAAGAGTCTCTCCCGCTCCAAACATGTCATTACCCATGTCCATACCGTTCATGGAATACATTCTCATCATATCCTGCATTCTGCGGCTTTCTTCGGAAAGGGTGATCATTGCAGCCACCTTTTCGCTCTTGATCTTCTCAACCTTAACTTCCAGCTTATCCTTGTTCAAAGCCTTCTTAAACATCTTTGTAAGCTTGTCGGTTTCAGCCTTAAGTTCATCTTTTGCGGTCTCATCCTTAAAAGCATCTGCAACTTCGGCATCGATCCTTAAGAATTTAACATTTTCGGATGAATATTCAAGCTGATTGATAAAGGGCTGATCGATATTGTGAGTAAGGATCACAGCATCTTTACCGTTCTCCTTAAACATATTTATGTACTGGCTCTGCTGCTTTTCGTCGGTAACGTAATATACGATATCTTTCTTTTCTTCCTTGTCCTCAGCTTTGTCGTCCTTCTTATCTTCCTTATTCTCAACAACTTCAGCCTCTACCTTGTTACCGTTCTCATCGGTAGCTTCAGCCTCTGCTGTTTCTCCCTTGGATGCCTTTACGTATTCGGGAAGGGTGATATACTTTCCTTCAAGGTTCTTATAGATCATGTAATCCTTTACCTTGTCACGGAACTTGTCATCCTTTAAGCAACCATACTTGATGAAAGGTGAAAGATCATCCCAGAACTTTTCATAGTTTTCTCTTTCGGTCTTGAACATACCGATCAGCTTATCTGCCACCTTCTTGGTGATGTAATCCGAGATCTTCTTTACGAAACCGTCATTCTGCAATGCACTTCTGGAAACATTGAGAGGAAGATCCGGACAATCGATGACGCCTTTTAAGAGTAACAGGAATTCGGGAATGACCTCTTTGATGTTATCCGCAATGAACACCTGGTTTGAATAAAGCTTGATCTTGCCTTCTATTGAATCGTATTCGGTATTGATCTTAGGGAAGTACAGGATACCTTTTAAGTTAAAAGGATAATCCATGTTCAGATGGATCCAGAACAGAGGCTCCTTGTAATCATTGAACACATCACGATAAAACTTTTTGTAATCCTCATCCTTGCAATCGTTGGGTGTTTTGGTCCAAAGAGGGTGGATCTCATTAATGGGTTCGGGCTTTTTGGGCTCTTTCTTCTCTTCTCCCTCTTTGCCCTCTTCCTTCTTGTCCTCGGGCTTCTCTTCTTCCTTGGCGTTCTCATCCTTAAAGAAGATGGGTACGGGCATAAATGAGCAGTACTTTTCTATAACTTCCCTAGCCTTATAAGCATTGGCAAATTCATAGCTGTCCTCGTTCAGATAAAGAACGATGGTGGTTCCTCTCTCTTCCTTCTCGCCTTCGCTCATCTCATAGCTCATGCCGCCTTCGGATTCCCAATAAACAGGCTTGCTGCCCTCTTTATAGGAAAGGGAATCAATGGTAACCTTATCCGCAACCATGAATGCGGAATAGAAACCAAGTCCGAAATGACCGATGATCTGGTCTGCGCCTTCCTTGTCCTTATACTTTTCAAGGAAGTCCTTTGCACCGGAAAAGGCGATCTGGTTAATGTACTTGTCCACTTCGTCGGCGGTCATACCGATACCGTTATCCGTAAAGGTAATGGTCTTGTTTTCCTGATTTACAAAAACAGACATTTTAAGTTCTTCACCTTCGGGGATCTGCCATTCACCGATACCGTCCAGCTTTTTTAATTTGGTAATGGCATCGCAACCATTGGAGATCAGTTCGCGATAAAAAATATCATGATCAGAATAAAGCCACTGCTTGATTATCGGAAATATATTTTCCGAATCGATAGAAAGATTTCCCTGTCTTTTTTCCATTTTATTACCTCCGATACAGGCACGGCCTCATATATCCGCACCTTCTTTTTATAATTTAAGATTCTAAAATGATATTATAGCCCTAAGATTTTAAAAGTCAAGAAAAAATTAGCACTCATTTGAAATGAGTGCTAACATATCTTATTATTTCAATATTCTGATCAAAAAGAACAACTGACTGCCCTGTCTGTTTATTTGGCCTCAGAACTAATCAGGCTCATATTTCCTTCCAGGGTATAAGCTCCGTATCCCAAAGGCATGATAAAGTGCTGTCCCTTCTTGATCTCACGGCCGTTCAACTTTCCCTCGCCGTCAATTACGGAAAACATCCTGTAGGTCCCGGGAGCGTCAAAGGATGCCTTTCCCTTAAGATCCGTCTTCCACACCTTATAAAACTCACAATCAACAAACTCTTCTATCTCAGCATCGCCAACCTCTGACTTTTTGCAGGCGCTCAGCACATCCTTATGAGGACAGTTGATCACATCTATGCTCTGCTCTATATGAAGCTGACGGGGCTTGCCGTTCTGCAGCCTTCCGTAATCATAAAGCCTGTAGGTGATGTCACTGGACTGCTGAGTCTCAAGGATCAGTGTTCCTGCCTTTATGGCATGAACGGTTCCGGGAACTATCTGGAAGAAATCGCCTTTCTTAATGGGCCTGGGAGTAATGAGTTCGTCCCAGCGGTCATTGTGGATCATATCCGCCAATTCTTCTTTTGTTTTTGCATTGTGACCGATAACTATGGTAGCATCCGGATCGCAATCCAAAATGTACCAGCATTCGGTCTTTCCAAGACTTCCGTTTTCATGTATCGAAGCATAGGCATCGTCGGGATGTACCTGCACAGAAAGATCTGCTTTGGCATCGATGATCTTTATCAGCAAAGGGAACTTCTTTTTGTGATCACCGAAAAGCTCCGGATGCTTTGCATAAAGTTCGCTCAGTTTCCAGCCGTCAAACTCACCGCCGCAAATGGTATCATCTCCGTTCTCATGAGCGGATACAGCCCAGCATTCTCCGGTATCGTCTCCGGGAATATCATAGCCGTATACATCTCTCATCCTGTTTCCGCCCCAGATCACCTGTTTAAATACAGGAGAAATAAAGAGAAGATCTGTCATTTTTTAATCCTTCCTATCTGTACATTATAGCCGCAGCCAGTTCATTTACCACTTCAGAGTCAGCAAAATATTCAATAATTGCAAGTCCAAACTCGATGGCTGTTCCCATACCTCTGGAAGTGATTATATTACCGTCGGCAACCACATTATCCGCATAAACCTCAGCACCTGCCAGCTTAGGCTCGAATCCGGGATAGCAGGTGGCTTTCCTGCCCTCTAAGATCCCCAATCCGCCAAGAACGCTGGGAGCGGCACAGATGGCCGCCAAAAGCTTTCCGGCTGCGGCGAAATCCTTAAGCGTGGTGCAAACTCCGGTATGCGTGGCAAGATTATTTGTTCCGGGCATTCCGCCGGGAAGGATCAATGCATCGTAGTCATTCATATCCACATCGTCAAAACGTTTCTCGGCACCGAACACGATCCTGTGAGATCCGGTAACCGCCTTACTATCACTGATGGAAATGATATCCGTATCCATTCCTGCTCTTCTTAAAAGATCGACTACGGTAAGGGCTTCTATCTCCTCACAACCGTCAGCCGCAAGTAATGCAATTCTGATCATTATATGCTCCTTTCAAATACCTTGATCTGTTTTAACGCACCTTCAACCGCATTCTTTACACTGCCGTCCTTAAAGGGGCTTTCAAGTCCCGCGCCCTTAAGAAGGTCGAGGTAGCCTCTGCTTCCGCCGAGTTTGCAAAGAGTGAGATAAGAATTCCATCCCTCCTCTTTGTTCTTTAAGGATTTGCCATAGATCTGGAAAGCACAGATCTGAGCAAGAGCGTAATCGATATAGTAAAAAGGATAAAGGAAAATGTGCTGTTTCTGCATCCAGAAGCCGCCCTTCTCCAGGAATTCATTTCCGTCATAGCTTCTCCAGGGAAGGAAGGTCTTTTCAATATCATGCCATGCTGCATATCTTTCCTCGGCAGTCATATCCGGTTTATCAAAGACTCTGCACTGGAATTCATCTACCGCACAAAGGTAAGGGATCACCTTTAAAGCCTCTGTTAAATGAGCATATCTAAACTTATCCGCCTTATTTCCGAAGAACTTATCCATCCAGGGATAGGTGAGATGTTCCATGGTCATGGAATGGATCTCGTCAATGTCACTGGTGGACATGATGAGTGCGGAAAGGGGATGGATCCTGGAGGAAACATAACCTTCAAAAGAATGGCCCGCTTCATGAGTCAATACTTCCACATCTGCCGATGTACCGTTAAAGTTGGAGAAAATGAAGGGAGCCTTTCTCTTTTCCATAAGTGTCATATAGCCACCCAGATGCTTGTTGGGTCTGGTCTCCAAATCAAAGAGTTCGTACTTCACCATGAAATCAAAAAATTCCTTGGTCTCGGGTGAAAGCTCGGAATACATCTCCTGAGCCCATTTAACCATCTGATCCTTGTTTCCGATAGGCTTTGCGTTACCCTCGGGGAAAACAAGAGTTTCATCATAGTATTCGAGTTTTTCAAGTCCCAGTCTCTCCTGCTGCTCTTTATAGAGCTTGGAAACCTCGGGAACAATGATCTCCACCACCTGTTTTTTGAAATTGGTAAGATCAGCCTTGGTATAATCAAAATGTTCGCTGGAAATGAGCTCATATTCCCTGTAATTGTCAAAGCCCACGGTCTGAGCCTTCTTAACTCTGATCGCCACCAGCTTGTCATATACTTCGTCAAGCTTTTTGGATACGCCCTCATAGAGTCCCGCCCATGCTTCGAAGGCTTCCTTTCTCTCGGCTCTGTCAGTGCTCTGCATATGCCTTAAAAGTCCGTAGAAATTGCACTCTTCACCGCGGAAATTACATATGCACTTCGCGGCTATGGAAGAATACTCCTGGCTGAGCTTGTTTTCTTCAATAATGAGAGGAACAAGTCTCTCATCCTTAAGGATCAGCTTCTTCTCCTCGGTCTCGTTTAAGATCTTACCGAATTCCTCGTCAAATTCCTTTCTGAAAGGGGAATTAAGAAGAACATTACTGTAACGCTTGTTTACGGTCATGAGCTTGGGAAGTTCTTCATCCAGCCAGTTCTGCTCTGTTTCGTAGAACTTGTCGGACTTATCCATGGTGGAACGGATGTAACAAACCTGCACCATGTCACCTATCTCCTTGTCAGCTTCACCCAGCTCAAAAAGCACCTTTTTGAACTCGTCAAAAGAGGAAGCCTTCTCCATTTTATCAAGACACTCATTCTCAAAAGCTTCAAACTTCTTAAGATCCGGTCTTACATACTTGATCTCTGAAAATTTTTCCATTAGTTTTACCTCATATTATTTTATTTGAGCCGCATACAGTTCGTAATAGGCCCCTTTCTTTTGCATCAGTTCCTCATGCCTGCCCTGTTCTGCGATCCGTCCGTCATTCACCACTATTATCTCATCTGCATGCTGTATGGTGGAAAGTCTGTGAGCTATGATAAAGCAGGTCTTGTTTTCCATAAGCTTTTCCATGGCAGACTGTATCAGTTTTTCCGTTCTGGTGTCCACATTTGATGTGGCCTCATCCAGGATCAGCATGGATGCATCCGTAAGCATTGCTCTTGCAATGGTGAGCAGCTGTTTTTGTCCTTTGGATATGTTTACCCCGTCTTCCGTAAGGATCGTATTGTACCCCTGAGGCTGCTTCATGATAAAGGAATGTATGCGCGCGGTCTTTGCGGCATTCACAACTTCTTCCATTGTAGCATTTTTTTTGCCATATGCAATATTTTCATATATTGTTCCGCCAAATACCCAGGTGTCCTGCAGTACCATGGCAAAGCTTCCTCTTAAGGATCTTCTGGTTATAAGATCATTCTCTCTTCCGTCGATCAATATTTTTCCCGACACGGGATCGTAAAATCTCATAAGAAGATTTATAAGGGTGGTCTTTCCCGCACCCGTGGGTCCGACAACTGCGATAAGCTTACCCGGCTCGGCCCTTAATGAGAAATCCTTTAAAATGATCTTTCCCGGATCATAACCGAAATCCACATTTTCTATCCTTACATCGCCCTTAACCTTTTCAAGGGTAACAGCCATTTCTTTATCAGAAAGTTCCACATCTTCCGAAAGTATCCTGTTTACTCTTTCCGCTGCTGCCAATGCAGACTGGAGTTCCCCGAATATGTTTGCCGCTTCGTTTATGGGACCGGAAAACTTCCTGGAATAAATAACAAAGGAAGATACATTTCCCAGAGTCATGGAACCCAGATAGAAAAGAACGGCTCCGAAAACGGTAACAAGACACATGGAAAGGTTGTTTATAAAATTTATGGTAGGGCCCATGGTGGCATTAAGATAGTCCGCATTGTAATAAGCCTCTGTGGCTTCCACATTGACATTTGAAAATCTTTCCGTATAGACCGCCTCGCAGGCATATCCCTGAATGACTCTCTGACCGCCTACTGTCTCTTCCACATATCCGTTCATCTGTCCAAGTTTTGCGGATCTTATGGCAAACCTTGGTCTGGTAAGTTTGGTCATGTGAGCCGTATACATAAAAGAAATAGGTATGGTGACGCACATTACTATCACAAGTACAGGCGATATCTTCACCATCATGCCGAAGGATCCCACCACCGTTACCACACTGGCAAGGATCTGCACCACATCGTTGGAAAGAGATGTGTTTATCACATCAATATCATATGAGACCCTGCTGATGATATCTCCCGCCATATGTTTGTCAAAATAAGACACGGGAAGCTTCATGAGTTTATCGAAAACGTCCTTCCTCATCCTTCTTACTATCTTCTGGGATATGCTTCTCATTAAAAGCGCCAGAGAATAAGAAAGAATTGCGGATATTATATAAAATACGGCCATCATCCGGGCATATCCGAAGGCGACTCCAAAATCCACTGCCCCCTTACCGTGCATGGCATCGATGGCGGAGCCGGAAAGTCCGGGACCGATCAGGGCAAAGGAATTGGCCGCGATGGTCAAAACAAGCGCAGAAAACAAAAGGAACTTGAATTCCTTAAGATATCTCCAAAGAAAAGCTGCCGCCGCCTTCGGATCCCTTGCATGTTCTACTGCCTTACTGACTCCCGTGGTCTTGTCTTTTGCCATTATAATAAGCTTCCCAGCTGAGTAGCTGCTATCTCCTTATATACTTCATTACCCTTCATAAGCTCTTCGTGGTTGCCAAAGCCTATGATCTTACCGTCTTCTATCACCAGGATCTTACTCATCTTCATTACCGAGCTGATCCTTTGTGCCACGGAGATCAAAACCGAATCTCCGTAGTTCTTGTTTATGTTTTCTCTGAGTTCTGCATCCGTCTTGTAATCCAGCGCCGATGAAGAGTCATCAAGAACCAGAAAGTCAGGATGTCCCGCCAGGGCTCTTGAAACAAAGAGCCGCTGCTTCTGTCCCCCTGAAAGATCCGCTCCCTTAATGGCCGCTTCGTGCTTGAAACCTTTTTCCTTTCCCAGAATAAATTCCAAGGCACAGGCCGCTTTTGCAGCTCTTTCCGTATCTTTTTCGGATATCTCTCTTCCGAAACGTATGTTTTCCTCAATAGTATCCGCAAAGATGATGTCATTTTGGAAAGCCACACCGAACTTTCGCCTGAGTTCTCCCAAAGGATAGGTTCTTATATCTCTTCCGTCAATAAGTATCTGTCCCTTCGAAGGGTCGTAATACCTCATTAACAGGCTGATAACAGTGGTCTTTCCCGAGCCTGTGGCTCCGATCACACCTAAAGATTCTCCCTTTTCCACCGTAAAGTTTATGTCATTAAGGACATATCTTTCCTCGACCTCTTCATTGTTTTCGTTGTAACTGAAATAAACATGCCGAAACTCTATCCTGGGTGCGTTTTGAACCGGCTCCTTTTCCAAAGGAAACACCTTAAGATCGTCCTCCGCATCCATTACCGCATATATACGCTTTGCGGAGGCAGAAGCCTTGGAATAGTTAACAAAGATACGGTTAACCGCAATGATCGAGTTAAGGATCATGGTAAAATAAGTGAGAAAGGCGATTATGGTACCGGCTTTTATTGCTCCCGAATCCACCCTGTAAGCACCTACCACTATTACCAGGACCAGACCCATATTTAAGAAAAAGCTGATCACAGGTCCTGAAACAGCTGTAACACCCGAGGCTTTAAGTTCTCTGGAAACGGTTTCCGAATTTGCATTTTCAAATCTATCTCTCTCATGGTCTTCTTTTGAAAGGGCCTTGATAACACGTATGCCCGAAACATCTTCCCTCATGATCCTGACCATCTTGTCGATGGAGGTCTGCACCCTTGCATAGAGCGGGATACCCTTCTTGGAAATAAAGAATACCACTCCGAAAACAAAGGGGAAGGTGGCAACAAGGGTAAGGGTCAGCACCGGATCCAGAGAAGCACACATTATGAGTCCTCCCAGAGTGATAAAGGTGGACCTCACTCCCATACGCTGCATGATATTAAAAAAGGTGTGAATGTTATAGGAATCGGATGTAAGTCTTGATACAAGTGACGGAATACCGAATTCATCGGTCTTTTTTCCCGAAAGAGACAAGATCTTTTTGTAAAGATCGTAACGAAGATGTCTGATGGCAAGCATCGAATACTTAGCCGCTCTTCTGTTGGCGATCACATTAAAAGTCCTGTCAAACAAAGCACAGAAAAGCATGAAAAAACTGACGATGATAAACTTTGACCAGTCTCCCGTTTCCTTGATCACGGGAACAATATCATCGATCAGCGTCTTCATTATCCTGGGCACAAAAAGACCGACTACAGTTCCGGTGATCTTGAAAAAGTAGCCGATAATGATCGCTATTTTGTTTTCAAACAGGTATTTAAATGCACGCTTCATAATAAAACAGAGTGTCCGTCCAAAAACGAACACTCTGATTTTACATTATTTCAAATCCAAAAGCAATTTTTTTATTGTCAAATATTACCCTATTATTGTGCCTTGATCACACGAACAGCTCTTACGCCTTCAATAGCGCTGACCTTATCAACGATGTCATCCTTGATGTTGGCAACGTCAAGTACGGAATAAGCGGAATCTCCCTTGCTCTTGTTTACCATGTTCTCAATATTTATACCTTCTGCGGAGAAAGCACCTGTGAAC
>JAEEGI010030361.1_pt1 | contig 10163 bp, 9 predicted proteins | sample 8958751 | NCBI WGS metagenome assembly JAEEGI01 (sample SAMN16246545, study PRJNA631951) | gut metagenome | biome: gut microbiome; feature: rumen; material: KS-attached | host: Bos | place: Iran: Karaj | collected 2018-10 | reverse complement strand
ATGCGGACCGTTCTCTCACGAGGAGTTGCGCAGCAAGTTTGTAACGCCGAACATGCCTGTATGGCGTGAAGGTATGGCCGACTGGGCTCCTGCGAGCAGTCTCGCCGAGTTAAGTGACGTGCTGCAGCCAGCGCCGACACCGCCGCCTGCATACAATTACGGTGGTGCTCAGCAACAAGAGGAACCGAAGCGACGCAAACGCGAGTTCATACCGCCGATGCCCGATGACTACAAGGCATCCAATATCTTCCTGATAGTGTTTGGCTTCTTATGTTGTCAGACATGCTTTCTTGGTTCCATCTTCGCCCTCATCAGTTACATCAATGCCAACGAGATGAAGACTCTCTACACCATGGGGCAGTACGAAATGGCTATGAGCAAGGCTGCCACAGTGCGTAAGATGCATAAGTGGGCTATATGGTCTAACGTTATCTTCATCCTGCTCGCTGTTATTGGCATAGGGGTGTATCTCTTGTTCATGGGCGGACTTGTAATGTTGTCAAGTCAATACCAATAGTACAGATGACGGCTAAACGCAGGAAACATATCGGAATATTGACGGCAGCGGTGCTTCTTACACTTGCTGCCGTCTATTTCTTTTTCGACCCAAACACAGAAGGAGTGTTCCCGAAGTGCGCTTTTTATGTTCTGACAGGGTGGAAATGCCCCGGTTGCGGTTCCCAGCGTGCATTGCATGCATTGCTTCATGGAGACATCACGGGTGCCTTCCACATGAACATGTGGATTCCTGTTGCCGCGATATATATTGTTTTGGTGACGATTGCATTGTTTTTCAGCAATCGGAACAGTCGTTACAGCAAGATAGTTACCAACGATTATTTGTTCGCTACATTCCTTCTCTTTACTATTGCTTGGTTTGTGCTGCGCAATGTTTATGGAGTTTGATTTCATATACAAGGGCCGACACACCGTTATTCGACGCGGTGTCGCTACACCTATAATATACGGAAAAACAAAAACCGCCCGTTGTCCTCTCGGATAACGAGCAGCAATGTCCTTTGGTCTCTTTTAGACAAAGGGTCTATGGCCAAACATGAAACCCTCACGGGCAGATATCAGGCAGAGACCAATTTTCTCAATAAAAGGTTTAAAAAAACTATTAACTATTATCAATGATATCTATATTGCCTGTCTTCTATCAATAAAATCATTCAATAATATGATTTAATTGTTCTTCTGCATGCACAAAGTTAAGCAAATAAAATTGTAAACGCCACTTTTTTCCTAATTTTCGGCATATAAAGTCGATATTTTCTCGTATGTTTACAAATAAGTGAAACAATTGTTACACTTTTCAGAACTGCAGGTATGGAATTAGTCTTTTGATGTCGGCCTCTGTAAAATCAGAAATCAGGCGCAAATCAGCTGCAGAACGCAGCGGACCATGCAGACGACGACACTCTACAAGTGCGCGTGCCTGATAGAAGTTGAGGTATGGATGTTGTTTCAGTTGATTGAGCGAGAGGTGGTTAACGTCGAGTTTCTTCACATCACTATTGCCCAAAACGATATATTGCAAAGCCTCTGACGGTATACCTTTGATGTCAAGCAACTGGTTGACATCAACATAACCGCCAAGTCGATTGCGGTAGTTAACTATCGCCCGGGCATAACCGCTCCCTATCCCAGGCACCCGTTTCAACGTCGTAGTGTCGGCAGTGTTGAGTGCGATATGCTCACCAACGGATAACTTCACAGGGTATCGCAAAGAGTCTTTTGGCAGGCCTGACTTTTCTGTTTCAGATATCAATGATAAGGCAGGCTGATAGTCGGAAGAGATTTTTATATATGGTTCCAAACTCTTATACTCTTCTTTGCCGAGCCCATACATGCGGGCAAAGTCTTCGGGTTTGCGGAACTTACCGCCCTTTGCCCTATACTTGTATATGTTTCTTACGATGAAAGGTCTTAGCCCTAGTCTTAGCAACTGCGTGCTGTCTGCTGTGTTTGGATCGAAGACAAAACGTTCGGCCTTCTGCTCTTCTACATTATAATATATATGCGCGCGCGAGGCGCTATGTCTCTCACCACGACCCCAGTTGCTTTGGAAAGCGGCAGTATCCTCAGGCACAACCTCCGTGTAGTCTTCCTTGCTACCTACCTTTTTCCCTATAAGGAATGCTGCGATTGCAATGAGACATACAAGTATTATGATGCTGTCGTTACGAACGGGTTTCATGATAATTGATAATTAATAATTAATAATTGACAGTGAGTGCGATATTTAGTTCGCTAGGGTTAGTGACTCTAGAATCTCGTCCTCGGTGGAGAGGTTGAAGTCGCCTGGGATTGTGCCCTTCAATGCGGCGGCAGCAAGTGAATAGTCGAGGAAGAACTGCGGATCTTCGGGATGATGCAGATGCGAGTGAATCATCGCGGCGGCAAAAGCATCGCCAACGCCCATAGGGTCGATAATCTGCGGAATGTCAAGTATGCGTGTGTGATACATAGCGCCGTCTGCAAGGAGCACACCTGTAAGGGTGTGATGGTTGGAACTCACTTGATTACGTATGCCGATTAGTATCTTGCGGCATCGGGGGAACTGCTGGTGCAAGGCGTCAAGCCAGTCTGCGTAAGCGGGCAAGTCCATCTTATAATCTGAGGAGAGCGCAGTGAACGGCACTTGCGGGTGCCCAGACACCACATACCACTCAATAGCGTCACCAAAGATTATATCGCTGTACTGCATCAAACGGTCGAGCGTCTCATGAGGATTGGCGCCAGAATATTTCCAAAGATTCTTGCGATAGTTGATGTCGCACGATATAGTAATTCCCATCTTGCTTGCCATCTCCACGCCCTCGAAAGTGGCATCGGCAGCACCTTGAGAGATAGCGCATGTGATGCCTGAGCAATGAAGAACAGCAGCATCCTTAAGTGCTTCTTGCCAATCAATCATCCCAGGTCGCAGTTCAGAGAACGATGACCCCTCACGGTCGTAGGCTACACGAGAATTGCGCAATGCTGCAGCTTCCTCGAAATAATAGGTTCCAAGACGACGACCGCATGTGAGAATATGACGCGTGCTGACACCATATTCCTGCAACGACTGCCGTGCCGCGCGCCCTACATCGTTGTCGGGAACGGCAGAGACATATTCCACCTCGTCTCCCTGCATGGCAAGACTCACGGCAACATTTGCTTCCGAACCGCCGTATTTCCCAATGAACCTGTTTCCTTGACTAAGTCTGAGGCAGTCTGGCTTAGAGAAGCGGAGCAATATCTCTCCGAAAGTAACCACCTTGTTTTTCATACTGCAATGCTCGTTTAGAGAATGTAAAGGTAGAAAAAGATATCGGAAAACACAAAACATTAACATTTTTTGTGCTACCGATGACGATAAAGAAGATGTAGAAAGGATTAGATTAAATTGAACTGATGCAGGAAAATGATAAAGATGGCAATGGGGCACACAAACTTCACCAGTATCATAAGCACCTTCAAAAGTGGCACGCGCAAAATGCCGCCATTGGTTATTTCGTCGATGATTGTCTGCTTCGGCATCACCCACCCTACATATATGCAGGTGAAGAATCCCCCTGCCGTAAGCAGGATATTCGCAGAGAGAAAATCAAAGAAATCGAATAGTGACTTACCGAACAATCGCAACTGAGGCACGGCTCCGAGCGAGAGAGAGCATAACGCGCCTGTTATCATAGCAAAGAATGTCACGAGGCGTGCGGCACTCTTGCGCTTCATGCCGAACTCCTCCGACACAAATGCCGTGGGCGTCTCGTGCATAGATATGATGGAAGTGAGAGCGGCAAGGACAAGCAGAAAATAGAAAACTATACTTACCACATAACCCAGCCAAGGCACAGAGGCAAAGGCCTGCTGAAAGACATTGGGCAGAGTGATAAATATGAGAGAAGGGCCACTGTCTGCCTCGATGCCCACAGAAAATGCAGCAGGAAAGATAAGGAGTCCGCTAAGTATTGCCACAAGGGTGTCGATTCCTGCTATTTGGAACGCGGAGCGCGTGAGATTGACATGCTTTCCGAAATAACTGGCGTAAGTACAGAGGCACGCCATGCCTACCGACAAAGAAAAGAACGCTTGTCCGAGTGCCTCAAGTAAAGTGTTGTGAGTAACCTTGGAAAAATCTGGGCGCAAAAGGAACTCCACACCTTTCATCGCTTCAGGGAGCATGAGAGAGCAAACGACAAGCACCAGAAGCAAGACAAAGAGTATCGGCATCATCAGTTTTGACGCCCTTTCAATGCCGTGCTGCACACCGTGAATGATGACATAGTGAGTGACTACCATGAACACCATAGTCCACATGATGGGTTTCACAGGGTCATTAGAAAACTCAGCAAAGTATCCCCTGAAGAATTCGGCATTACCGCTGAGATTACCAATAATAGAGGCAAAGGCATACTGCAACGTCCATCCAGCCACAACACTGTAGAACCCCATGATGATGAAACCGGTGAAGACTCCCATATAGCCCACCATCTTCCAAGGCATGCCGCCGTATGCACGCGAAGCATTTGCCTGAGCACGACGACCAATAACAAACTCGCACAACATGGCAGGAACACCGAGCAAAAAGATGCAACAGAGATATATGATGATAAATGCGGCACCACCATTCTCTCCAGCCTCATAAGGAAAGCGCCAGATGTTACCCAAACCTACCGCAGAACCTGCAGTGGCAAGGATTATACCTATCTTTGATGCGAAATTGCCGCGTTCTGACATTACACTATGATGTTTGAATTATACAAGTCCAAACTGATGCAAGAAGATAAAGACCACCAGCACAGGACAGATGTATTTCAGTAGGAAAATGACTGTGTGGAAGTGCGGAGTGCGCAGAGTGCCCCAGTTGCTCAGTTCGTCACGCACAATCTTATGGTCGACATACCATCCCACAAAGAGACACGTGAAGAAACCGCCTACCGTGAGACATATATTAGCAGTGAACCAGTCGAAAAGGTCGAAGAGCGACATGCCAAAAGCCTGAAGCCACTCTCTGCCGCCAAGAGACAACGAACAGAGGGCGCCAACAACAATACAACCCACCGACACCATTGCCGCAGCTCGCTTACGGCCCACCTTAAGCTCCTCGGAAAGGAAGCTCGTGCACACCTCATGCAGAGAGATATTGCTGGTGAGGGCGGCAATAGAAAGCAACAGATAGAACGCTACGCTGACGATATATCCCAGCCACGGAATGGAACCGAAAGCCTGCTCAAAAACATTAGGCAGAGTGATGAATATGAGCGATGGTCCAGAGTCGGGATTGACACCGACAGAAAGTGCCGCAGGGAAGATGAGCAAACCAGCAAGTATTGCCACAACAGTGTCTATTGCAGCTATTTGCATTGCCGAATTAGTGAGGTTTGTCTCACGCTTAAAATAACTGGCGTAGGTGCATATGCAACCCATTGCTATGCTGAGCGAATAGAAAGACTGCCCAAGAGCCTCTATGAAAGTGCTGTGGTTTACCTTTGAAAAGTCTGGTTTGAACAGGAACTCTATACCTTTGGCTGACCCAGGTAGTGTGACAGCACATATGACAAGTACCAAAAGAAGTATGAAAAGAACAGGCATCATTACCTTAGAGGCGCGTTCGATACCCTTCTGAACTCCGTGGACAATGACAAAATGTGTCATGCCCACAAGAAGAATCATCCATATTATGGGCTTTATAGGATTGCTGGAAAAGTCGGCAAAATACTGCTTAAAATACTCTGGCGTGCCATGCATGTTACCTGTCAGCGAAGCAAACATATACTCGAGAGTCCATCCTGCTACTACACCATAGTATCCGATGATAAGTGCTGCGGTGAGAACACCAAGATAGCCGACATATTTCCACGCCTTGCCATTGGCAAGAATAGTGTATGCACGAGCTGTGTTTGCCTGGGCATGACGACCAATGATGAACTCACAAAGCATCACTGGAAGGCCCATAAGCAATATACACCCTATATATATAATAATGAAAGCGGCACCACCGTTCTGACCGCAGATGTATGGGAAGCGCCAGATGTTGCCCAAGCCTACTGCACCGCCAGCAGTGGCAAGTATTACACCAAGTTTCGATCCGAAATTACCTCGTTCCTGATTTGACATGTTTTTTACAAACTTTCTATAGTATCGGGTGCAAAATTATAAAAAAAATAGTACTTTTGCATCAAAATTAGAAGCAAAAGTGACTAATTACGTTCAAATGATAAAAAAATACCCGACATCGTGGTTATTAATCGTCACGATATGGGTGTTGTGCTTCATCGATGTTCCCGAGACACCGCTCGACAATGTGTCACTTATCGACAAGTGGGTTCATATTGTCATGTATGGCGGTACTTGCTCGGTGATATGGCTTGAGTATTTGTTCAAGCACAAGAAATTATCACCATTGAAACTGCTTGTCTTCGCTGTTATTGCACCTATTGCTATGAGCGGAGTTATAGAGTTGCTGCAGGCATACTGCACCGGTGGACGTCGCAGTGGTGACTGGATGGATTTCGTCGCCAATACGGTGGGAGTCATTCTTGGCGCTGGTGTCGGAATTTTTCTGGCATGGTGGCGCGCCAAAGCAGGTAAGGTCTCTGTCTGAGGTAGGAGTTATAAAACCGCCTGTCGCCAGTCACTTCAGGACCGATGAAATCTGGTTTCTCGAATGCCTCGTTCTCATCACCCAATTCCACCTCGGCAAACACCAGTCCTTCGTTGTTGCCATAGAACTCATCGACCTCAAAAACATGCCCTTTGAAAGGCACGAGATACCGGCGTTTCTCCACAATCCCAGGTTCGCATATCTCCATGAGATGCTCCGCCTCGTCAAGGGTTATTTCTTTCTCAAACTCATAACGAGAGAGTCCGCCGTTCTTCGAAGGCCCCTTTATGGTGAGGTATCCACGGTCATCACGAACCCTCACTCTGACAGTGCGCCCTCCCCCACTTAGGATGTAACCCTGCTTAATGAGGCTGCTCGACTCTGCTTGCTGTTTGAATCCCTCACCTTTAACAAGGAACTTGCGCTCTATCTCAAATCCACTCATGGCAAATAATTATATGAATGTGGAATTAAGAGTTGTCGTCATTAGCAATTAACAATGAATAATATAAATTTATGAATTGTTCATTGTCACGGCGATAACACAACATTCTTAATTCCACATTCGTAATTTACAATTAACTGAAAGCAGCAACATAAATGAGGGCTAAGATGGCAACGAGCACGAAAGCCCCGAATATCCATTTCACCACTGTCTGTGCCTGTTTCTCTTGCTTTGCCTCACGGGCAGCACGCTGTTTTTTTCTTTTCTGGCTCATAATTATTATCTTTTTAAGGTTTTATATTATTACTTGTTTGTTTCACTTTTTATTCCTCATCGGTCACGGGGAACTCCATGAGGTATGCCTTGATGAATTCGTCTATCTTTCCATCCATCACACCATCGACATCAGAGGTCTGATAGTTGGTGCGGTGATCTTTCACGCGGCGGTCATCGAAGACATAACTACGGATTTGCGAACCCCACTCTATCTTCTTCTTACCGGCCTCTATCTTCGCCTGTGCTTCCAGTCTTTTCTTCATAGCACGATCATATAGTTGTGACTTCAGGAGCAACAAAGCCTTCTCCTTGTTCTTCGGCTGGTCACGCGTCTCGGTGTTCTCAATGAGTATTTCCTCTTCTTCACCAGTATCAGGGTCGGTGTACCAATAGCGTAGGCGCACTCCCGACTCCACCTTATTGACGTTCTGACCGCCAGCACCACTGCTTCGGAAAGTGTCCCAAGAGAGTTTTGCAGGATCAACGTACACTTCGATGGTGTCATCGACGAGTGGCGACACAAAAACAGATGCGAATGAAGTCATACGCTTGCCCTGTGCATTAAAAGGCGACACACGCACCAAGCGGTGAACTCCATTCTCGCTTTTCAAGTATCCATAAGCATACTCACCGCCTTCAATCTCCATCGTTACACTCTTGATGCCCGCTTCGTCGCCATCTTGAAGGTTCGAGATGCTTACCTTATAACCATGAGCCTCTGCCCAACGCATGTACATTCGCATGAGCATCGAAGCCCAGTCCTGACTCTCGGTACCGCCTGCACCAGAGTTTATCTTCAACACGCAGTCCATCGGGTCTTCCTTCTGGCGCAGCATGTTCTTAAGTTCCAGTTCCTCGATAGCGGCAATCGCCTTAGCATAGTCCTCATCTACCTCCTCCTCGGTCACCATATCCTCATGGTAGAAATCAAATGCCAACTGCAGTTCGTCGGCCATCTGGCGCACCTGCTTATAGCCATCTATCCACCGTTTGATGTCTTTCACCTTCTTCATCTGCACCTGCGCTCGTTTCGGATCATCCCAGAAGTCTGGTGCCTGCGTGCGCAGTTCTTCCTCCTCATATTCCATCTTCTTGCGGTCGATGTCCAGATATTTGTTCAAGTCATCGGCGCGCTGCAACACATCTTTCAGTTGTTCTGCTGTTATCATAATTGTGGGTTTTACTCCTCGTACATCTTTTCTATCTCTGCGGCATAGTTCTTGTTGAGCACGCGGCGCTTTATCTTCAGCGTGTTCGTAAGTTCTCCCGCCTCCATCGTGAAGTTATGGGGAATCAGCGTGAAGCGCTTTATCTGCTCATAACTTGCCAACTGCTGCTGCAGGGTGTCTATGCGTTCTTTCAGCATTGCCATGATTTGCGGGTTCTGACATAAATCCTCTCGTTTGCGGAAAGGAATGTCATTCTCCCTGGCATACTCCTCAAGCAGCACAAAATCGGGCACTATCAGCGCTGAGACAAACTTGCGCTGGTCAGCGATAACTGCTATCTGGTCGACAAATTTATCTACAAGCAACTTCGACTCAATCATCTGAGGCGCAATGTACTTGCCGTTAGATGTCTTGTAGAGTTCCTTGATGCGCTCCTTCAGGAACAACTCCCCGTCCTTGAGATATCCCGCATCTCCTGTTCTGAAGAAACCATCTTCAGTAAACGATTCCTTGTTCAGCGCATCGCGCTTATAATATCCCTTTGTGATAGTTGGACCTTTTAGCAATATCTCATCATTTTCCCCTATCTTTATCTGCAGTCCGCCGATAGGTCTTCCAACGCTGCCAATGGTGTAAGGCTCGCCCTTATGGTCGTTGGACACAGTGGCAAGACTCTCTGTCAAACCGTAACCCACCATCATTCCGATGCCGATAGAATGGACAAACTCTTCAACCTCCGTGCTCACGTATGAACCTGCAGTAGGGAAGAAGTTGGCATTCTCAAGCCCCAACTGCTTACGCACGAGCGAGAACACCGTTCTGTCGTACATCTTGTATTTCGTTGTCAATACGAGCGACGGTCGTTTTCCGCGACTTAGGCATTCTATATTATACTTTCTGCCCACTGCCAGCGCCTGCTTGAACAAGCGACGTTTGAAGGCGCTCGACGATTCAATGCGCTCGCGCACTCCTATATATACCTTCTCCCAAAAGCGCGGGACAGCACTCATGCACGTTGGATGCGTCTCGCGCATAGACTGTTGCACTTCCTTAGGATAGGTGTTCACGATAATTGTGGCACCCTGAGTGAGACTATAGAAATCCCATGCACGTTCAAAAATATGAGTAAGCGGAAGGAACATCATCACGCGGTCTTTCTCTCCGACAGGCACAGCATGACTGTTGGCCTCGAAGGCTGCAGAGAACTGTCCATGTGTAAGCATCACTCCCTTCGAGTCGCCTGTGGTGCCACTGGTGTACAGGATGTTGGCGAGGTCGTCATTATTGGCCTGCTTGTACAGGTTCTCCACCTCTGTTTGTCGTGGGTTGTTCTCGCCCAGTTTCAAGAAATCATCAAAATAAATGGCGTTGGCGTCATGCTGCTTCATGCGCACCGAACGGTCGAATACAATTATCCTCTCCAGCGTGGGGCACAACGGAAGAACTCGCTGAGCTTTGTCATACTGTTCTTGCTCACCAACAAAAAGGAAGCGAATCTGCGCGTCGCTGACTATATACTGTATCTGCTGCTCACTGCTTGTGGCATAGAAAGGTACCGTAACAGCACGAATTCCAAAAGCGCCGAAGTCGGTGAAGAGATACTGCACACAGTTCTGGGCAAAGACACCGACATTTTCCTGTACACCGATGCCGAGATTTAGCATGGCGTTAGACACCTGAC
>JAEEGI010030360.1_pt1 | contig 10163 bp, 9 predicted proteins | sample 8958751 | NCBI WGS metagenome assembly JAEEGI01 (sample SAMN16246545, study PRJNA631951) | gut metagenome | biome: gut microbiome; feature: rumen; material: KS-attached | host: Bos | place: Iran: Karaj | collected 2018-10 | reverse complement strand
GGTGCAGCCTGTCAGCCAGAGCACGAATCCCGGTATTGTGTTCTACCTTCCCGGTGTGCGCTCCACCACTTACAGTATCTACATCGTGACGGTGCCTGCCAACATTGTGAGCAACAACTACACTACGAAGCCCAGCCGCTTCAAGGTGTCGTTAGGCTATGCTAACGAACAGGGTAAGAATGAGGACAACGACAGCAAGTGGACCATTGAGAGTCAGTTCGTTTCGGACTCCCTCCAGATTGACACCATCTATTTGGGCGATTTCACCTTCCCGATGGCCTACGTGGGGACGGGCAGCTACTATCCCTATATGCGTATCAACAGTTCGGTAACGTCACGTGAGCGTGCCAACTACGACCGCACCCTGCGCATTGACTGTATCATCCTGCGTCCGAAGGAGCTCGACGACTACCTCAAGGAGCATCCCGACTACGAATATGACCGTGGAATTGACAATTGATAATAAAAGACTACGAATATGAAACGATTAAGCATTCTGATATTTTCGCTTTTTAGTGTTTTAGTTTCCACGACGGTCTATGCCCAGGACGACGATGCTGTCGACGACGAGACAGTGGCCGCTGTGAAGAAAAAGCCGACGGTGAAAGTGCCTACCTATCCTATGATGGAGGTGAAGGGCGTTTGCGTCGATGCCGTCACCAAGCAGCCCTTGGCCGGTATCATGGTTCAGGCGCTCAACGATAAGAACTATACGGCTATGACCGAGGACAACGGTGAGTTTGTCATCAAGGTGCCGACGTTCGCCACCGCCCTCTATATCCATGCTCCCGAGTATCTCAGCCAGCATGTGGGTCTGGGTGAGCAGCGTTCCGTCATCCGTGTGGAGCTGCTGAGCGACTCGTTCCTGCCTATGTACGACAAGACGAGCCACGTAGGCTCATCGGCAACGGTGAGTGTGAAGAACACCACGTCGCAGACGGTAGAGACCGACATGGAGAACCGGTTAGGTGCCGACGTGCGCAGCATCAGCCGCTCGGGTGGCCCTGGCTACGGAGCAGCTATGTTCGTGCGCGGTCTTACCTCGCTGAATGCCAATGCCCAGCCGCTGATTGTCATCGACGGCATTGTGCAGGACATGCAGCAGACGCGCAGCTCGTTGCACTATGGTGACTACAACAACCTGCTGCTGAACATCAATCCCGAGGACATCGAGAAGGTGACCGTCATGAAGAACGCCACCGCACTCTACGGCGCCAAGGGTGCCGCCGGTGTCATCCTCATCGAGACCAAGCGCGGCCACAGCCTGGCCACCCGCATCGATGCCAACATCGGCATTGGTGTCAATCTCGTACCCCGCACGCCGGATATGATGGATGCAGCGCAGTATCGCATCTATGCCTCCGAGATGTTGGGTACCTATCCTGAGATTTCGGAATATACCGACCCTGAGACGTTCAAGTTCCTGAACGACGACCCCTCGAAGTACTACTATACCAAGTACCACAACGCCACCGACTGGAAGAAGGAGGTCTACCACACGTCCCTCAACCAGAACTACAACATCAATGTGCAGGGTGGCGACGACGTGGGTATGTACAACCTGTCGTTAGGTTACACCGACGGTCAGAGCACCGCCCGCGAGAACGGCTTCAACCGTCTGAATGTGCGTTTCAATACCGACATCAACGTCATCAGCCGACTGACCACCCGCTTCGACATGTCGTACACCAAGGTCAATCGCGACGTGTTCGACAACGGCGCTCCTGAAAGCCTGCTGACGGGTACCATCTCGTCGCCTACGTTCCTGGCACTTGTCAAGTCGCCGTTCCTGAACCCATACACCTATAATAATGTGACGGGAAACCTGTCGTCAACGTTGTCGGAAGCCGACGACTACCTGACGGTGCTCGACCAGGATCTCACCCTCGGTAACCCTACTGCCCTTCTTGCCAATGGTAACGCCATCAACAAGAACCGTGTAGAGACTACTCACTTCAACACCGTGATAGCTCCGCGTTACGAGTTCTCCAACGAGCTGAGCCTGACGGGTGTGTTCAGCTACACGCTCGACCGTGTGTCGCAGCGCTACTACCGTCCGAAGAACGGCATGCCCACCTTCCTCATCGAGGGATTGGGTCGTGTGCAGAATATGGCTAAGTCCATGTTCTCCAAGGAGACCAGTGTCGTCGGTGACCTGCGCCTGCAGTGGACCAAGCAGCTGCGCGAGCACTTCGTCGATGTCTACGGTGGTGTACGCTACACCTCGTTCGCCTTCGACGACAACCAGCCCGAGGGTCAGTATCAGTCGGCCGGTAACGACAAGACGCCTAACATCTCGACCAGCATGGACTTCGTCGATGCCACGGGTGCCGACGACGAGTGGCGCTCTATGACCTGGTACGCCAACGTCGACTATAACTACCGCAACCGCTACTTCGCACAGCTGTCGTTCTCGCTCGAGACCTGCAGCCGCTTCGGTAAGGAGGCTGAGGGCGGCATCGGCATCGGCGGCGTGAAGTGGGGCCTGTTCCCGAGCCTGCAGTTAGGCTGGGTGCTCACCAACGAGTCGTGGTTCCCCAAGAACACGGGCATCAACTATCTGTTGGTGAAGGCCGGTTACGACATCAGCGGCAATGACGACATCTCCAACTATGCAGCCCGCACGTCGTTCAGCGTGGCCAAGTATCTTTACAAGTCTACCGCCGCCGTGCTCGACAACATCGGCAACGAGCGTATCACGTGGGAGCAGACGGGTAAGCTGAACCTCGGACTGAAGGCCTACATGCTGAACAACCGCTTAGGCATCGACTTCGACTTCTATATGAACCACACCAAGAACCTGCTCACGCTGAAGCAGTTCGACAATCCCGTAGCCGGTATCACTAATTACTGGAGCAACGGTGGTTCGCTCGACAATCAGGGCTTCGAGGTGACGCTGACGGCCAAGCCCATCGTCATGAGCCAATTCAACGTCGAAGTGGGTGTCAGCGCAGGCCACTATAAGAATAAGGTGAAGTCGCTGCCCAACGATTCGAAGATTTACGTTGACGGACAGCAGACGGCTCAAGGCTACGTCTCCAGCATCTACGGCATCGACAACATCGCTACCATCGTGGGACAGCCAGCAGGCGTGTTCTACGGCTACAAGACCGACGGTGTGCTGGCTTCCGACCAGGAAGCCCTTGCTGCTGGTAAGGGTGGCTACCTCTACCTGACCGATGCCACCGGTGCACACCAGTACTTCAAGGCCGGCGACATGCGCTTCGTCGACATCAACGGCGACGGCGAGATCAGCGAGGCTGACAAGACCATCATCGGCGACCCCAACCCCGACGTCTATGGTAACATCTTTGCCAACGTCAAGTGGAAGAACCTGTCACTCCACGTCGGCTTCAACTACTCACTCGGCAATGACATCTACAACTATCAGCGTTCGCTCTTGGAGAGTGGTTCCAACTTCTACAACCAGACGACGGCCATGACCAACCGTTGGCGTGCCGAGGGACAGCAGACCAGCATTCCCCGTGCCGCTTACGACGACCCCATGGGCAACTCGCGCTTCAGCGACCGCTGGATTGAGGATGGTTCCTACCTGCGGCTGAAGACCGTCAATCTCACCTATCGTGTGCCTGTCAGCTATTCATGGCTGCAGGGCCTGAGCGTCTGGGCCGAGGCCAACAACCTGCTGACCATCACCCGCTACTTGGGCAACGATCCCGAGACCTCCGTCTCCAACGCCGTGCTCTATCAGGGCATCGACGCCGGTAACGTAGCCCTCGGCCGTACCTTCACCCTCGGACTTAAGATTAACTTGTAAACTTTGAACGTTATGAATAGCAAAACAATAAAGCACCTGTTTTTAGCTGGTCTGCTATGCTGCGGCGCCGCCGCAGCCCTCACCGCCTGTGAGGACATGTTCGAGACCGACAGCGACCGTCAGATTTTCGACCCGGCACTCGACCAGAAGACCGACTCCATGTTCTATACCCTCGGTATCCTGAAGGGACTGCAGCAGTTGGCCGACCAGTATGTCATGACTGGCGAGATGCGTGGTGACCTTACCGCCACCAACTGCTACACCGAGACCGACCTGCGACGCCTGGCCGACTTCACCGCCGACGCCACCAACAAGTACGACTCGGCCTACCTCTACTACCGCGTCATCAACAACTGCAACTACTTCATCGCCCACCGCGACACCTCGCTCCGTACCGGTAGCCGCATGGTGGCCATCCCCGAGTATGCCGAGGCTTTGGCCATCCGTGCATGGGCTTACATGCAGCTGGCCAAGAACTACGGCGAGGTGCCATTCTACACCACCCCGCTCGTCAGCATCGGCGAGGCCGACAGCCAGCACGAGATGAAGGACATGCAGGGCATCTGCGACGCCTTGGCACCTGAGATGATCAAGTTCAGCGGCACGCCCGTGCCCACCTACGGCAGCGTCTCGGCAGGCGTGCTCAACAGCAGCGACAGCGACAATCCGCAGGAGAAGAACGTTGAGTCGAACCTTGCCATGCTGCCCATCGATGTCGTCCTCGGCGACCTCTTCCTCGAGACCCATCAGTACGAGCAGGCTGCACGCTACTACTTCAACTACCTGCGCACCACCAACTGTGTGCTGGAGGAGGCCTACATCGACCTCTCTGAATTATGGCTGCGCATCCTGCTGAAGGACAAGATGCCCTCCTCCTTCAACATGACAGTATCGGGATTCGAGTGGAACAGAATCTTCGCCATCAACAGCAACAACGACATCGTCACCTATATTCCGATGGCTGCCAACATGCTGCGTGGCTGCGTTACCGAGCTGCCCCACTACTTCGGCTACGACTTCTACAGCACCACCGGCGGCGCAGCATCCTCCACAGCCCGCTACCTCGTGGAGAGGCAGATTGATGCCTCCGACGCCTACCTGGCGCTGAGCAACAGTCAGGAGTACTACTACACGCCCACCTCAGCAGCAGGCGGTTCCACCGTCGTTCGCACAGCCGAGCTGGGCGACCTGCGCCGTTACCACACCGTGTATCCCGTGCTCAAGAACGACTCCTCGTTCTCCGTCATGCGTAAGTTCAACAGCGCCAACATCCCTATCTACCGTGTAGCCACCGTCTATCTGCGACTGGCCGAGGCCATCAACCGCATGGGCTACCCCGACGCTGCCTTTGCCATCCTCAAGGACGGTATCAACGACGACCTGCTCACCTATGTGAAGACGGGCGAGGAAGAGGAAGACCTGGAAGCAGGACGCTACATCAACCCCGAGACGGCCACCATGCTCCAGACCACCATTCCTTTCCTATCGGCTGAGAACGTCCAGACGTTTGAGGAGAACTGGGGCATACATAGTCGTGGCACTTACTTCACCCGTGGTGCCTTCTCGCCCTACCAGTTCAACACCATCGTCGGCCGCAAGCTCGAAGAACTCAATGTTCAATCGTCAGTGTTCAATGGTCAATGGACCAAGGCTGACACCATCGATGCCGTCGAGGACATCATCTGCGACGAGATGGCACTGGAGCTGGCCTTCGAGGGAAGCCGCTTCGGCGACCTCACACGCATAGCCCGCCACAAGAACCGTGCCGGACTTCGCGGTGGCGACTACGGCAGCCGCTGGCTGGCCAGCAAACTGGCCTACAAGCATCCGGCCGTCTCGCTGCTCGATGAGCGCAACTGGTACCTGCCCATGAAGTAAGTTCCCGTTATCTACGGCTCTAATACTGTCACCCTATCTGTATCCCGTCAACATTCACGGGTGCAGATAGGGTGTCAATTTTATTCCATGTTCGTGCGATTGTTTAATTCATGCTAAAAACTTTGTCAACTATTTTCACGAACCGCCCACATCGCCAAAATGTAGCTGAAACGCCCCAAAACTGCCTCTCTGAGTTTCCCTAGGGTAAACTCGGAGTTTACCGTAATGAAACCCCAGGTTTACCCTACTGAAACTCCAGGTTTCCCCTACGCAAACTTCCAGCCTCTCCGAGGCCTCCAAAGAATGTCCGTATTTTTCAAAGTGACAACAACTTCCCCCCTCCCCAAAATCCAAAAAACTTCACTTTCCGTGTGGCTAATTCGCGGAAAAAGTGTAACTTTGCAGGCACATATAATCATTGTAGATAAGATTATGGCAACATTAGTATTACAAGTTCCCGATGAGAACCTTGTTCCGAAAGTGAAACAGGCCTGCAAGATGCTTGTGGGCGTTGCATCCGTGAAGGTGCAGAAATCCACTCCCAAAGTTGACGATATCACAAAGACTGCCCATTACAAGGCTGCCATGGATGATGTCAAGAACGGACGTGTTTACCACGCCGACAGTGTTGACGACATGTTTAATCAAATTCTTGGATAATGTACAGTATACATTCAGCCTAATTGGTTGATGACTTGGGCACAGAACGATAAAAAGCTTACGCTATTGTTCCTTGAGACTGGCACCCATGCCGATATCTTTGGCTGGTAATTTTTCAGTTCTGATATATCTGCAAATTCAAGGACATCCAATACACATACTCTCATATCTCTTACCTCTTTTAAATTAAAGATTGTCCCAGGCCGTTCATTAGGACAAAAATCTGCACGAATCAGACACAAATGGATGGGCATATCTCTTAAACAACAAGAGTGCTGGTTTTGTTTATTCGAGGATTATCATGACGATGTTCTCATGCTGCTCACGACCTTGACGGCGATGATTTAGGCGGGCGAAAGTGGTAAAACGATACACTCTCGCCCCTGTTTTGCATTTTTCATGCAAGAAACGCATCATATTTCAAAAATAGTTCGTAACTTTGCACCACTATTATAAAGCAGTACGATTATGAACGCTATTTCACTCAACAACCTATGGAGCTATTTGCAGGGGCTGACGCTTACAGCAAGCAACAAGAGATGGTTGGCCGACCACTTGTATGAGTCTGCCAGAATAGAGGAACGTCCGATGACGCGCGAGGAGAAACTGACCGAGGCCGCACGCATACGCAAGGAGAAGGAAAAGGCGCTGTGGGCTAACCTGCCGAAAGTAAGCAAGGAGGATCTTGTGCCGTCACAGGAAATCTTTGATATTGTGAAGGACGTGGAACCGATGCCAGAAGATGGATTACGCCCGTTGACTCACAGACCATCGATGAGTCGATAGCCTCAGCGTTTGGCGATTTCGAGGATGCAATGCAGTATTATTCCGCCCTACGCGAGCAGGCCGACGTCATCATCACCCGCAACAAGGATGACTACGAGGCAGCACAGATTCCCATATATGAACCGCAGGAGTTCCTCGACATGCTGACGAAGAATTAGTCCCTCCTTGCCCATGCAGAAACAGAGCGTGACGATAGAATTAGTATACGCAAAGGCGCGTCTGCAAGTGCATATACATGCAAAATTCACCATTCCGAATGATCGGTAGAACCGTCCCGCCTGATCCTATATCCCGCCCTTTTTCGTGACGATTTGTTAATTTTTCGAGGGGAATGGAATTTATTTCCAAAAACTTTCGTATCTTTGCAAGCGAATTCAATTAAATAGCGCTATATGAACAACGTTAGTTTCCCCAAAATCACCGTCACCGTCCAGGCAGAGCCTTGGGCCGAGGGTCACGTGGCACGCTTTACCTCCACGCGCCCAGTGTCTCAGACACCGCGTCCATGCCGAAACATCACAGCAAACGTCCTGCCACGATGAGCGCACTCAAGAAGATCTACGGCCAGCGCCAGGATGCCATCATCACCGACTGCTTCGTAGTCATGCCCGACGGCGTGACCGATGCTGACGGCAACCGCCGCTACTGCAAGATTGAGAACGCCGCTTGGGACACGGGCGCTACGAACACGGTCATCACTCCCGAGATTGTCACCGCTTTGGGGCTGGAGCCGAGCGACAAGCACGCCGTATCTACCTTGAACGGCATCATCGAAAGATCTAACATAAAATACTGACTCACGGCGTATGGCTTTCCTTGAAGAAAACTGCGTTCTTGACGTACTGACGGATGACATCCTTGGCGAATGTCGTCCGTTCACGTGTGGTGATGACGACATGGACGAGTTCTTCCAGAAGGATGCCCTCGCCTACATCTTCCCTTCACAATTCGTTCAATAAAAATTTTCCTCCTCTAAGATAAAAAAACGGGATTTCCGTGCGCTAATTCAAGGAAAAAGTGTAACTTTGCAGGCGTAAAAATATCATGACGTTATGACTGCAATTACTATCAACATCCCCAACCGTAAAGTCAGCTTCTTCAAAAAGTTGATAGCTGAGATGGGCTGGACTTACGAAGTGAAAGAGGAGGTTGCTCGACCGAAGGTAAAGCCCCGCCTCTATGACCCTGAGACGGGTGAGTGTCTGAACGATAAGACGATGAAGGCCATCGAGGACGTGCGCAGCGGAAAAGAGCCTGTGTACGAAATGAAGTCGATGGAAGAATTCAAAGCATGGTGCGAGGCACTCTGAGTATATGGCAAAGTTCATTGTGAAACCTACCGGCCCATTCCGCAAAGACTTGAAACTGGCTAAGCGAAGAGGTCTCCCCTTGGATGATCTCTACACCGTTGTAGGGCTGCTTGAGGATGGTAAGCCTTTGCCAGAGAAGTACGACAATCATCTATTGCATGGCGACTACAAGGGCTACTGGGAGTGCCACATCAATCCTGACTGGCTGCTGCTTTACGAGAAAGACACAGAAATCCGCATCATTTCTCTTTACCGAACCGGCACTCACACTGACATATTCGGCAAAGGGAAGAAACGATAATTCCCCCTCAACAAATGCAGAAACAGTGCGTGACGATAGGATTAGATTATCTCTTAAACATCAAGAGAGGACGGGGCGGAGCCTGGGGGCGACGCTACCGGACGACAGGCATCTTGCGCCGAACAGGGGCGCGGGATGCCTGTCGGGCTTGTATATGATCAGACGACGAATCAATAAACAATCAATAATATGACAAAGAACAAAACCATTAGCAGATTCTTTTCACGGGCGGCCATGCTGCTGCTTGTGATGATGCTCACGATGACCGCGCAGACTGCGTGGGCACAGTTCGGCAAAACAACCTACCCATTCAAACCGACGATTACCTACGATGGCGTGAATGCCAGCGATGTTACCTTCTCACTCACAGGTGGCGGGGTAACTGACCAGGCATTATCCAACGGGCAGAACTTCAATGTCAGTATAGATGATAATCCTTTATTTCCGACCTCTTTCACCATTATGTGCTCCAATCCCAATGGCCTTGATCTTCAGGTCAATTATAGCGGAAAAGTATATTATTATCTTTATTTTCAGTCGAATATTACTTTCACCACGAAAGACTGTTACGGCAGCACTTTTAACTTAAACTATAATCAGGATGCTAACGGAAATCAATATATCGCGGTGACTATTACGGTGAGGGCCAACACTTCGCATGACGTAAACCTGCCTACAGGTCTGACGGGCGGAAGTATCACCAGTAACAAGTCAAATCCCGTGACCACTGCCGAGACCGTCACTCTGACAGCTGTACCCGGCAGCGGCTACCTGCCCACCAGCATCAGCGCAACCCGCCACAACGGCGGCGCAGCGGTGGGAGTTGACTGGGACGGCTCTTTCGACAATACGGCCACCTTCGCCATGCCTGGCGATGCTGTTGATGTCAGTGCCTCGTTCACCAATGTTTGGACGGCGGCGGGCGGCCTTGTTGCCAAAATCCCTAAGAATAACGCCACGCGCAGCGTCACCATCCCCAGTGGTGTTACCTCGTTCAAGGTCTATGGTCCCAGTGGCAGTAGTGCCAAGACTTCTTATGTCAACCTTGAGCAAGGTAAACTCCTTTTGACTGCCCCAGACGGATGTATCATAAAACTGACGGGCGACATATTGGCAGGCGGGGCATTTTTGATTGACATCTATGACGGCAACAGCACAAGCAGCGCGAAGATAGGAAGCTATTTTGGTAACACTTCTGGCAACGAAACACTGCCCGACAACGTTGTCAGCACCGGTAACACCATGCTGATAATTACCGAGTCAAGAATGAATGGTCTTTCTGCAGGCCTCGACCTCACCGCCGTTGTCATCAACACGTCTGAAGCTACAACAGTCACCATCATCCCCGCACAGGAGGTGGGCACCGTCACTGCCGACAAGACTCCCGCAGAATATAGCTTTGGAGAGACTGTCAAGCTCTCCGTCACACCCGATGCAGGCTATCTGCTGG
>JAEEGI010030357.1_pt1 | contig 10163 bp, 9 predicted proteins | sample 8958751 | NCBI WGS metagenome assembly JAEEGI01 (sample SAMN16246545, study PRJNA631951) | gut metagenome | biome: gut microbiome; feature: rumen; material: KS-attached | host: Bos | place: Iran: Karaj | collected 2018-10 | reverse complement strand
TCCGATGATTCTGCGACTTTCCATTATTGTTACTATTATTATTACTATTCTGTGACAAACTTCAAGATGTCCTCCTCGCTATATGCTGCCGAGGTGATGCGGCGCAGCTCTTTCCCGTTCTCGAAGAGGATGACTACGGGGATGGTAAGAGTGTTGTATTCCTTTGCAATCGTCCGGCACTTGTCAATGTCCACTTTGATAAAACGGTAATCTTTGCCTACCTGTTTGCTGACATTCTCCAGGCGTGGATACAGCAGTCGGCAGGGACCGCACCAGGTGGCTGTCATCATGCAGACGGTTTTCCCGTGTGCGATGGCACTGCGGAACCCGATGGAGTCTACCTCCTCCAGCGTGGTGGCGGGCTTCTGCATCAGACCAGTGGTGTCGCCACTGATGACTGGTTGCCCGTCGGCTCCCATGCTGAGGCTCACCATCCCTTGCTCGTCGGGGATGGCAAAAAAGGTGTCGTCCACTTTGCCGGCAGTTACTGAGACCAGCCTGTTTACTATCCGCATGGACTGCATGCCCTTCATCGTCATGGTCATCTCTTCCCGCACGGGCAGTCCCCATGGCAGTTCCTCGTTCAGGCTGTAGTGGAAGGGGATGTGGTAGGTGGTGTCTAACCATACGGTGGAGCTGATAGTGGCGGCTTCGGTTTCGTTCTCATACTGCACCTTCAGGCAGGTGTGGCCGTCCACCACTTCTGGCTCGTCGGCAATGTCGAACAGGGGTACGCCCATCGTGTCGGGGTCGATGTCGTGCGACATCAGGATGGGCTTGCCCATCATGGCGTTGATGGTGTATTGCTTCTTCTCCTTGGCAAGGTAGAGGGTGCGCAGCTTGTTCTGCGGCATGTCGACAAATAGGTCATTGCCCCTGTAATAATAGGTGCTGATGGCGGCAGAAGGGGTCGCCCCACCCGCCATCGTGGCTGATGAGCTGAAAGTGGCTACGCCTTCAAACAGTTGTTGCGCTGACGACTCAGGTCCAAGGGCTATCATGGCCACTATCGCCATTGTGACTAAAATAAGATGTTTCATCGTTGTTCTTCTTGTTGTGGGTTTTTCTTTTTCGGGGTGCGTTTGGCACGTTTGAGGGCGTCGGACAGAATCCATTCTATCTGCCCGTTGGTGCTGCGGAACTCGTCCGCAGCCCACTTCTCGATGGCCTCGTAAACCTCGGCATCAACCCTCAGTGCAAAACTCTTTTTCATTTTTTCTTTTTAAATGGTTTCTCCTCGATAAGCCACCAGATGGCAGTGAAAACTATTGCCTCAATAGGATACCATATTATGGGTCGTATCGTATAACCAACATTGGCATGTTCCGCAACCCAATCCATCCCATACAGTCCTACCAAATACATCAGCCATATCAAGGCATAGAACTTCCATGTGTGTTTCATTAGTGTCTTCATACCGATCAATTATACAGGGTGCCGGTATTGATAACAGGGCTAGCGCTCTCGTCGGCGCAGAGCACCACCAGCAGGTTGCTCACCATGGCGGCTTTGCGCTCCTCGTCAAGTTCCACGATACCGTCAGCGGAGAGTTTCTTCAGTGCCAAGTCGACCATGCTCACGGCACCCTCCACAATCTTCTCACGGGCAGAGATGATAGCGTCGGCCTGCTGGCGGCGCAACATCACGCTGGCAATCTCGGCGGCGTAGGCCAGATAGTTGATGCGGGCTTCCACCACCTCGATACCGGCGATGTCCAGACGGCTGCGCAGTTCTTTCTCCAAACGGTCGTTAATCTCCTCGCCGCCGCTGCGCAGAGTCAGCTCCTCGCTGTGGTGGTCGATGTTGTCGTAGGCATACATGCCGGCCACCTTGCGCAATGCGGCATCGCTCTGCACGTTCACGAAGTTGTCGTAGCCGTTGTCGTGGGTGGTCTTGTTACCGTTCTTGTCCACCGTGGTGGTGCTGCCAACCTCAATGTCGAAGCAAGCCTTGTACGTGTTCTTTATCTTCCACACCAACACCAGGCCGATCATAATCGGGTTGCCGTTCTTGTCGTTCACCTTGATGGGGGCCACATCCATGTTGCGTGCCCTCAGCGACAGTTTACGGGTGCTATAGAATGGGTTCACCCAGAAGAAACCGTTGTCCGTCACCGTGCCGCGGTACTTGCCGAAGAATATCAGCACACGGGCAATGTTCGGCTGGATAATCATGAACCCGATAAGATGCAGCACCCACAGTATGCTGCCCACACAGCAAACAGTTGCACCAAGTCCGTCGTGCCTGTTTCCCACAAGCCACACAGTAATAAAAATGGTTGCCGCGAGCAAGGCAAAATTAATGCATAAGTGCAGAAAACCATTGTTCCAGGCTTTCATCGGACGAATAAATTCTTTTGTTTCCATCGGTCTATATTATTTTAATGTTTAACAATTAATAAGTGTTCTTTCTCAATAATCCACTATTCAGTTTTCACTTCCTGAAGTGATATTATTTTGATATCACTTTGCAAAAGTACAAACATTTTTTCATTCACACAAAATATTTTTTTCGTATCTTTGCAATTTGAGCATGGTTCAGTCCATGTTAGCCATTGACATTTAATATCATACTATTATGAAAAAAAAATCTGTTTTTCTCATTCTCGCAACATTTGCATTTGCCATAAACTGCACTTTTGCACAAGACCCTCAAGCCGATTCAGTTGATGTACTGCATTATGATTTGACTATTGACTTGGGCGCCACAGTGCAAAAACAACTGCGAGGTGTTGCAGAGATACAATTTGTGCTGACCAAACCCTGCAGTTCAGTGTCTTTCGACCTTATCTGCGACACCATCCATCCTGTCTCCCTCGACGGCACCGTCACCCGTGGTTTCAGCTACGACCCCGACGTAAGGCGTCTTCATGTCTACGTCTCTGGTGGACAACCCGGCGACACCCACATCCTCTCCGTTCCCTACGTCAGCAACGGCTATGTAGAAAGCTACGGTTGGGGCGGTCTGCACATGGACAACGGCATTTATTATAATCTCGGAGTGGCCTTTGCCGAGTATCCTCATGCCTTTGGCCGTGCGTGGTTCCCCTGTCGCGACAACATGTACGACAAAGCCACCTATCGCTTCACCGTTACCGCTAAACCTGGTTGGCGTGCCATTTGCAGCGGTCTGCGTCAAAGCGAGACCATTGCTTCCGACGGCACCAACACCAGTGTGTGGACTATCAATCAGCCCACTCCCACCTATCTGGTCTCTATCTCGACGGCCGATTGGCACATCATCGAACGCGACTTCGAAGGCCTTTATGGCACCTATCCCGCCCTACTGGGGTTTAACGGACGCGATAGCGCCAATGTTAATCACTCTTTCGACATTCTTGATGATGTGGTGCCAGCCTACGAACGGGCTTTCGGCCCTTATCGCTGGGATCGTATCGGCTACATCAGTACACCCCAAGGCTCCATGGAACATGTGTCGAACATCGGTCTCGTCTCTGTCTGTGTGGGCTCACTTGACTCCCCTTGCCAAATGACCATGTGCCACGAACTGGGTCATGCATGGTTTGGCAACCTCGTCACCTGCACCACGGTCGGCGATATGTGGATAAACGAAGGGGGTGCCTCCTTCTGTGAAGAGATTGCCGCTGAAGCTGCCTTCGGTTCCCGATGGGCCGACAGCTACTATCAAGACAACCTTAATAAAGTCATGTTCACCGCCCATCGTGATGACGGTGGCTACCTGTCGCTTTCCAATATGCCCGAACGCAAAACCTATGGCACCACCACCTACAAAAAAGGTGCTCTGGTGTGGCATTCTTTGCGGGGTGTTCTGGGCGACTCTCTTTTCTATGCCTGCATGAATCGACTCTTTACCAATTGTGCTTTCGGCAACATCGATGCTGCCGGTCTCCGCGACAGCCTCAGCCTTTATAGTGGAATCGACCTCACCGGTTTCTTCGACTTCCATGTCTTCAACCCGGGGTTTGTCGATTACGCTATCGAGCAATGGGGTATCAATGGATTCGACCACCATTTCTTCATCCGTCAATACATCAAAGGCACCGACCACTATGCGCGCAATTGCCCCGTGCCTGTCACCTTCTTTTCTGCCGATCGTTCCGAACGACAAAAAGTTTGGCTCACCGTTTCGGACAGTCTTTCCGAACACGTGGTCACCCTCCCCTTCCATGCCGCTTTTGCCATTGTTGACTTCGATCACGACCTTTCCGATGCCTGCACCGACCATTACGCTTCCATCTCCAATAAAGGCACAACCGAAATGCCTTATACCTTTTGTAAAATCTACATGCCACAGAAACCCGACCAAACCTCATGGATTCATATAGGGCACCATTATGTGAACCCCGGCGGTGATACCTTGGAAGGCATTGTCCGTATTGCCGACCGCTATTGGCAGGTCTCCGGGACCCTTCTGTCGCCTGCCGACGGGCGTTTCCTTTATAACATGGGCTCCAACGGCAGCAGCGATGCGGCTTTCATCGACCAGGGTTTTTATGAAAAAACAGCCACACTCGACTCACTTTGTCTCCTTTATCGTTACGACAGCCGTTCCCCGTGGCAAGTCATCTCCCGCAAGCGGACCAACAGCAGCTCCATCACAACAGGCTATTTCTCCGCTCCCCTGCACATTGGGCAGTACACCCTTGCCGTATGCGACACCAATCTTGTCCGCATCGCCAACCCCTCAGATAGCCCCGTTTTCCATCTTTACCCCAACCCCTCCGCTGACGAATTCCGCATAGATTTAGGCGGATATGACAAAAAATTTGACATCCAAATTTTCGATATGACAGGTAAAAACGTGCTGGAAATACGCAGTTTAAACGATGGCGACACCGTTCGTCACAACCTTCCTGTCGGAACATATATTGTGTTAATCCAAAATAATTTCTTATCTTTGCATTCGCAAATTATAGTACAATGAAAAACATTAAAGCTCTCTCGCTGATAGTTATGCTTATGTCCGCAGGCGTGGCCTCGGCTCAGTATGCACAGGAAAAACCCAATGTTGAATTCATGTTCAAGGCTGAAGCCGGTTACCTCCACAACGTAGGCAACTATGGCGACCCTACCAACAATGAAGGCGGCCCCAATGCCCAGGGCATAGGCTACAACCTCAATTTTGCCGAAGAGGGTATGGGTCTCAACCTCATGGCAGGCATCAACATCAGCCAGGACTTCTTCCTTGGCGGTGGCTTGGGCTACACACTCTGTGCCCCAATGCGTCCCGTCCGTTTCGACAAGAGCAGCAACATGGCTCTTGTCTTCATCGACATGGACTTCCGTCCTGTGGGCGACATCTGGGCTCCCATGGTCGGTGCCCGTTTGGGAGGCAGTTATCTGATGAATCCCAACAACTACGGCAACACCATCTCACCCTATGCCGAAGTTTATGCAGGATTGAACTGGTTCTACGACCATGCCCTTCAGCAAATGGATCGCAACTACCACAGCCTCTATGTCGAGGCAGGCATCCAGCTCGTTCAGGGCACAGCCTTTATCCCTGTCCGTGTCGGTTGGCGCTGGTAATAGTTGAAAATTCAAAATCGATAATTGAAAATTGACAAAGTGCTGTAACGCATTTTTCAATTCTCAATTCTCGATTCTCAATTTTAATATTCATGCAATCTACTCGACAGAATAAAATCTCCCGCCTCATACAGCAGGACTTGGGCGATATCTTCCTCAAAGAGATGAAACCCGTGTTGGGCAACTCGCTCATCACCGTCACAGGTGTCCGTATTTCGCCCGACCTCTCCATCGCCCGTGTCCATGTCAGCATCATGCCTATAGGCACCATACCCGCCTATCGCGACCGTCAAGAGGAGCCCGCCACCAAGCAAGGCATCATCGACGCCATCCTCACACACAGCGCCGATATACGTCGTCGTCTCGGTCTGCGCGAAGGCAAACAGCTGCGCATCATTCCCCAGCTCGACTATTTCCTTGACGACTCACTCGACTACGCCGAACGTATCGACTCGTTGCTCAAAGGCTGATGCGTACTGGGTTTTATATAGCGTGGCGCTATTTCTTCTCGCGCAAGCAACGCACCGTCATCAATGTCATTTCATGGATATCGCTGGCAGGTATAGCCGTCAGCACCACTGCTTTGATAGTGGTGCTCAGCGTCTATAATGGCATTGGTGAGGTTACTCAAACCCTTTTCAACTCGTTCGACGCTCCCTTGGTGGTACAACCCTCCCAAGGCAAAACATTCCATACCTCCCAGATAAACTTCCAGGCTCTCGGCAGCACCCAGGGGATTGCTACCGTGTCGCAAGTGGTCGAGGAGAATGCCTGGATGACCTATCGTCACAACCAGGCCATCGTCTCTCTGCGCGGTGTGGACAATAATTACCACTGTGTGACAGGGCTTGACACACTCCTTTACGAAGGCCGCTACCTCCTTGTCGACACCGTGGTGGGTACCGACGACCAACACCTTGCCGACACCACTGTGCTTCATTACCTCCTGATGGGTGCTGAAGTGTATTATAATTTGGGCGTCCGCGAAGTGTCCAATGTCCCCGTTGCTGTCCATATCCCCAAGCGGGGCACTGCCCTTGGCCTCACCATGGAGGAAGCTTTCAACACCGGCTACGCCCTCCCCGGTGGCAATTTCTACATTCAGCAAGACATCGACAACCGCTACGTGGTCACCGATATCGATTTTGTACGGCGGTTGATGGACTATGCCCCCGACGAGTGCACACAACTCTGCCTCGCTTTAACCCCAGATGCCAAGGTGGAGCGCGTCAAGGGACAGGTACGAAATCTGCTGGGCGACGGTTTCCGTGTACTTGACCGTTTCGAGCAGCAGCCCATCTATTACAAGGTGTTTCGCAGCGAGCGGCTGGGCATATACCTCATCCTTGCCCTCATCGTACTCATCTCCACCCTCAACCTGGTGGCCTCCCTCTCACTCCTTATGATGGACAAACGGCACGACATCGCAACCCTTCGCGCCATGGGTATGGAGGGGTCGGCTGTGCGACGCATCTTCCGTATCGAGGGAGTGATGATTTCCGGACTTGGTGTTCTGGCAGGGTTGCTGTTGGGATTCATCGTCTGTTTCCTCCAGCAGCATTTCGGCATCATCAAAATGGGCAGCAACTTCGTTGTCCCCGCATTCCCGGTAGCCATGCGCGGTGTTGACTTCCTCTTCACCACACTCATGGTCATGGCTCTTAGCACCCTCGCCGTCCTCTTTGCTGTCCGAAAATCGAAAATATAAGGGACATAGAAACAGCGCGGATGCCGTCACTGCCCGTCGCTTTTTCCGCGTGCCTCTTACGTCATTTGTTCTATGGTATCTGACCATAGAACAACCGAAGAACAGCTGTTCTTCCAAATCGGTCATTAGGAGAATAACAGTCCCTTTTAATCGAAAAAAAATGTTATCCCGACCCCTCTCTAATTTCCGTCATTAGAAAAAACAACGGCTATTTGACAGGTATTGTATTATTTACAAAATGTTAAAATTCTAACGACCGATTTGGGTTCAACGCACGCCATTTTCCGCAAATCTTCCCCCAACCTGTATCCAAGTCCCTTTCGCACTGCCCTTGGTCCGCTCGGTCATCCGTCATTCGACCTCCGTTCTACCTCAGTTCTCCTTCTGAAATGGGAGAACGATGGGAGAACGATGGGAGAACTGAGGAATAAGGAGCGACGGAAGAGCTGCCGAGCCTATATCGGTCACCGAGACGGAAAATAGAATAAAACGGGTATTGTCAGTCTTTCCATTTCAAGAGTCTCCGCTTTGCTCTTGAACGGCCTCTGCCGGAGGCCTGCTTAGCCTAATGACCGGTTTGGGATAAAACGTCTCTCTGACGAGAGGGTCTGTTTTCAGTGGAATACGTGCGGTATTGTTCTCTTTTTCGGAAGAGAAAGTTGTCGTTTTGAAAAAAGTTAGTATATTTGCAGTACAATGATAGTTTTCAGAGGTTATGTATATTGCTACTAATAGTATGTGTAATAGCTTATTATCCCCATTTGCTACGCGACATTGTTTGCAAGGTTTAAGGTGCGGGGTTTTTATCTGTACGCTATTTTTTTCTCAGCCCTTTTTGGTTTCCGCTCTCAAAGGGGAGAGAAGTCCATTGTCTTGACATTCATCGATTAATTTTTGTAATTCACTATATTTATAATTAACAACAACAATAACATGAAAAAATTGGAAAAACAGGAATACGAGATTCCACAGATTGAAATGTTGATTACCCGTGTAGAGTGTGGCTTTGACGGCAGCTACTACACTTCTGACAACCCCGAAGTCATTGTAGATGACGATGATGAGATTGACGGAGATGATATCTTCAGTTAGCTCTGGACACCTTATGTGTAATTTCTAAAAAACTCAGCCTTATGAAGAAATCATTATTTGTCTTACCAGTTTTATTGCTCCTATTCGTTGTCTCTTGCCAGAAAGACGAGGAAGTTCTTGACAGTTTCATCGCTACGCAGGAGGAAGTGATTGACGACGATGGCAGCAAGAGTGTATTTGCAAACGGTGCAGTGCAGTGGGAGACGGGCGATCAGATTAAAGTATTCGGCAGTGCCGGTTCGGGTGTATATCAAGCCAGGGTGCGCAGCACAGGGCGGGTGACTTACAGCCGTGTCAGCGGTAATGCCGGTTCGGCCCCCTACCGTGCCATCTATCCCGCTTCTGCCGCTAACAGCGATGGCACTATCAAACTGTCTGCGGTGCAGGCTACCGTTGACGGATCGCTGACAGATTTCCCGCAGTATGCCGAAGGCAGCAGCACAAATTTCTCCTTCAAGTATCTTTGCGGCATACTGCGTATGCGGTTGGAGAAGAGCGATGTGAGTATTTCATCTATTGAGGTGACGGGCGATATTGAGCTTACGGGCGACCATATCATCCATTACAACAGCGGAGCTCCCACGCTGGAATATTCCACAGGCGGCACGAATACTGTCACGATGACTTGCAGCACGGCGCAGGATATTACGAATCAGAAGGATTTCTATATTTATCTGCCTGTCCACGTCTATGGCGAAGGGATGCAGATAAAGATATACAACAGTGATGGCGGTGTGTGTACCAAGACCATCAGTGCGGGTCACAGTGTCTCTATCCAGCGCGGCAGGATTGTCACCATCGCGTTGCGTGGCAATAGCCTCGAATTTGTCGACCCACTGCCGCAGGGAGCGTTGCCTGGATTGTTTACCATAAATGAGTCGGGTGACCAGGTGTACTTTTCGCAAGGCAACCTACAGTACGGACTCCACACTGGCACATGGCGTTTTGCCGAACATCAGTATGATTATGTAGGCAACGACACCTATGGGAATGTCTATGAAAACGGTGAGAAATGCAGTAATACGTATATCTTTACCAGTGCTTCCTTCGGGTTAAGAAGTTGGATAGACCTCTTTGGGTGGGGAACAGGGAATAACCCCACCCGGTATGACGATGGTTGGGTTAATCCATATGATGATTATAGTGAGTGGGGCAATAACGCTATCAGTAATGGGGGGAACCAGCCTAATTGTTGGCGCACTTTGACATGGTTGGAATGGGATTATCTTACCAATTGGCGTACTAATGCTTGGTTCAAACATGGAATTGGCACTGTGAATGGTGTGCATGGTTTGATACTTTTGCCCGACAGCTGGACGTTGCCTTCCGGTTGTACGTTCAATAGGGGAGGCTCAAGTTGGACACACAATGAATACACTCTTGCCCAATGGCAGGCGATGGAAGCAGCTGGTGCGTTGTTTTTACCAGCGTCTGGTTCCCGTGATTATGATGAGGATGTGATCTCAGGTTATCCAAATGCGGCATTTAGCGGAGTGGATCAGACAGGATACTATTGGACTTCTACGGGGCAATGGGCGGGGAATAGTGTAGTATATGTGTTTAGCGAATCATCCCTTACAGGAATCACTTGTACGCGTGCGTATGGTATGGCTGTGCGCCTTGTTAAAGATGTTGAATAAAACAATGTTGTTGAATCATTGATGCGGGCAGTGTTGCCCGCATCCTTTATGCACAGTCCCCGCCACATGGCGGGGACTGTATGTTTTGTAAGGTATACTTAACGCAACCTCCAATAATTTATCAAACATATCATTGCATGGCAATGATAATTAATGATAATACTCTTTTTAAACACAAATTATCATTAATAGTCATGAATTCTTGATAATTAC
>JAEEGI010030346.1_pt1 | contig 10166 bp, 8 predicted proteins | sample 8958751 | NCBI WGS metagenome assembly JAEEGI01 (sample SAMN16246545, study PRJNA631951) | gut metagenome | biome: gut microbiome; feature: rumen; material: KS-attached | host: Bos | place: Iran: Karaj | collected 2018-10 | reverse complement strand
CGTGACGGAGACCGCCACCGAAGAGGAGACCGCAGCAGCTACGGAATAGTCTTCGATTGTTTATTAAAAAAAAAGAGAGCCGAATGGCTCTCTTTTTTTTGTCTTTTATTTGATGTTGGGTTCCTCAAGGCCGAGGTGCTGTTTCTTATCGACAACCTTCAGGATGACACCCAGGATGAGGGCGGCAATACCCAAGCATGCCAGCATCACGAGCGGCCAGGTGTAGTCGTACTGAACAGCGGCCTGCTCGGAAATGGCCTGCACTTGGGCGGAGGCCTGTTCCGGGGTCATCATACCACTGGTAACGGCTGCGGAAGTCTCCTCCTTAATTTGGGCAATGCGGGCAACAATCTCGGGATTGGTATTGTCAAGCACCTTGCCTATGAGCAGCGGGAAGAGCCACAAACCGATGTTCTGAATCCAGAAAATCAGGGCGTAGGCGGAACCGATGATTTTCTCGTCCACCAGTTTCGGCACGCTGGGCCACAATGCAGCGGGAACCAAAGAGAAAGAAGCACCCAAAACCAGGATGGTGAGGTATGCCACGACAACGCCTCCGATTTCACTTCCCTTGAATCCGGGAAGGATGAAAGCAAATGTCAAGTGACATATAATCAGCAATAAAGAACCGATCATCAACATGGAGGCGGCTTTACCCTTGTGGTCAACATAGTTGCCCAAAATCGGGGTGATGGCCACGGCCAGAAGCGGGAAGACGGCGAAGATGGTCTCGGCAGTGCCGCGCATGTAACCCATCCAGCAATAGACCACCAAAGCCACCACAGCAGCAACCATCAGACCGACTTTCACGGTTTTGTTCTTGGAGAAGTTGCTGGTGAAGGAGCAGACGGCCACTGCAAGCATAATGATGTATTGGATGATGGTCACGCTGCTGTCTGCCCAGAAGCCTTCGCCAGGATTGAGGGTAAGGTTGCATTGCAGCATGTTCACCGCATATTTCTGGAAGGGGAAGATGGCGCTGTAATAAAGCACGCAGAGCAGGGCCACCAGCCAGAAACCGCCGGAAGAAAGAATCTTGCCGATATCGGAAACCTTGAAAGGATCGTCCTTTTCCTCGGCTTCGCCGGTTTGAGAATCCAGTTTTTTGTCCATGAAGAAATAGACGATGAACATCATCAGCGCGATGCAGAGCAGCACCACACCGAAAGCCACCGAACGGGAGACATCAATGTTACCACCTAATTTTGCGAAGAAGGGCGAGAAGATCATGCAGGTGGCGACACCCAGGCGGGCGAGAGCCATCTCAGAGCCCATGGCCAAAGCGGTCTCACGGCCTTTGAACCATTTCACAATACCGCGGGAAACCGTGATGCCGGCCATCTCCACACCGCAGCCGAAAATCATGAAGCCCACAGCGGCCACCTTGGCGGAAGCGGGCATTCCCTCATAGAACGGGGCGACACCAAGCTGTTCAAAGCCGGGAATGTGATTCAAATGGTTGGTGAACCAAGTCTCCAAACCGCTGCCGTAAAAGGATTCCGACACAGCATAATACTTGATCAGTGCACCGATGAGCATCACCGCACCGGAAAGCACCGCCGTAAAGCGGACCCCCATTTTGTCCAGAATGATGCCGGCAAAAATCAGGAAGAAGACGAACACATTCAGGAACGTCTCCGCACCCTGCATGGTGCCGAAAGCGGTTGAATCCCATCCTCTTGTCGATAGCATGAGGTCTTTGATAGGCGAGAGGATGTCCATAAAGATGTATGAACAGAACATCGCCAAAGCCAATAGCAGCAGTGCTGTCCACCGCATGCCCGCGCTGTCGCGCAACGTAAGTTTTTCTGTCATTTTACTATTTGTTTAATGATACATAATATTGATTGTCAAACAAAACAGAACCGGAAGAACTTTCTTCCGGATTTTATAACGCCAAATGCGTCGGAATAGTATTGCACCGCACATTTTTTTCGGCACTTTTTTCCGGCCCCATACCGGCTAAAAGCGGAGCCTTGCCTCCTCAGGATCCTTGAATGCGTTGCATTCCTGCAGATACTCCAGCAAATTGTCGGCGGTGCGTCCGTATAGCGTCTGTGCAAAACGGTGCAGCGTCTCCATGACCTTGATATATGCCGACGGATCCCCCTGACGGCTCAATTTCCGCAACGACAGCAGATAGTCTTCGCGATAGACGTTGGGCACAATGATTTCAGCCTCACCCGCCCTGAACAGCTCCGCATTCATCATCACCCTTGCGGTGCGTCCGTTCCCATCGTTGAACGGATGGGTCTCACTAATAAGGAACATCATATAGACAGCCTTCGCCAGAGGGGCGTTCAGCGCGGAATAGTAGTCGAAACCGACCTCCAGCGTTCCCTGAACAAGCTTGGCGTCCACAAATTCGGTATTTCCCGCGCGGTTATTGACCGTCTTGAAAACTCCGGGGTTCAAGTCCGGACGACCCGAAAGCAACACGGCGTGCCTGTGGCACAGAATCGCCGACAGCTCCTGCGGCGTTTTCGGATACTGCATCATCTCCTGCCGGTTTGAAACCAACCTGAATGTCCCCAGTATGTCGTGGGAATCCTCATTCCGATGCGCTATCGGGATGCCCGTCTCTATAATCTGGCGTGCCTCGCCAATTTCAAACTCGGTACCTTCTATATAATTGGAGAAATAGCTTTCAAAAAATGCGATGTTGCGGTATTCATCCTCCGACTGCAAACTTACAGGGCGCGGAACAAAATGCCGCTCCTGAAGGGCATCGTACAGGGTCTCAAACAGTTTCTTACGGTTATCATCATATCTCAAGCCCACGGACAACGCCTGAGCATAAGGGGTCTTGAGCACATCCGAATTATGGGTCGCCAGCAAGGCGGAAATCAAAATGTTGATTTTCTGGAACTCCCTGTCCATGCCCAACCTTTCTGCGGTTTCCCTCAATTTGTCACGATATTCGTTCAGGCCGGATTCACCACCGGCAATCAGGATGCTCCCGAGTTTGTTTTCAATAACCTCCGCAGGCAAAATCTTGGAAACCCCGCCCGCCTTGCGCGATTCCTGCATGTTCTCCAGCATCCATCTGTATTCACTTGCAATGAACATGCTGCCGAACACCATGTCGTCCCTGTCCGCTGCCGGGCCCCTGCTGACCACCACAACGACACCCGGCAGGTTTGTCACATTCCTGTTGAAGCTTCCGGTCAGGAAGAAGCGGCCCTCTTCCGTCAGGCGCATCTCCCTTGCGCTCCTGTGGCTGATCACCGTCCCCGGAAAACGCCACATTAGAATGTTCAGGATGTTACGTCGGACGATATTCTCCGCACTGTCGGCGAGGTTTGTCGTATACAGGCGCGGGGCGAGTTTCCGCAACCTCCCCTCCCCGACAAGGCGTGAAATCACACGCGACACCGCCGGCTCGGGCGACGCAAACACAATTTCCTTATTCAAATCCACAATCTCCTTCATACAAATTTTGTATAATTGCAAATGCAAAAGTACAAATTTTTGCGATTAACTCGGCGAAAAATGCAAATTTTTGCGAATAATTCGTCAAAAAGTGCAAATTTCTGCGAATAACTGCGGATTTTTGACAAATTTTGTAGAATAGCCGCGAATTTCTACTCCCTATACCTCACCCACTTCCACAGCTCCTTGTAGGAGATTTTCTTTCCGTACATGAGGATGCCGGTGCGGTAGATTTTGGCCGCTATCCAGATGGTGGCCATGCAGCCTAAAAGCATCAGCGAGGCGGAGAGCAGAAGCTCCCACGAGGCCACCGCCGAGGCGCCGAACGGAATCCTTATAAGCATGGCAATCGGCGAGGTGAACGGGATGACGGAGAGCCAGAATGCCAGCGGGCCGTCAGGATGTTCCGCAATGCCTGCGGAGAGCACAATCGAAAGCAGCAAAGGTATTGTCAGCGGAAGCAGGAACTGCTGCGTGTCGGCATCGTTGTCGACCGCCGCCCCAACCGCCGCATAGAGCGATGCGTACAGGAAATATCCGGTGATGAAAAAGAAGACGAACCAGAGCAGCAGCTGCCTGAAATCGATTGTCTGCAGCGATTTCACAAACTCGTTCTCCGGAGCCTCATCCTGCACCTGCTGCAGGCTGATCAGGAACTGGTCGTAGTTGGCGGGCGCCTGCTGCCGGACCTCCACCCCATGCTGCTGCACGGTGAAAACCTCCGGAAAGGCCACCCTGAAAACGCCAAGGATGCCTGCCAGCAGCACCACCCAAATCGCCAGCTGGGTAAGCCCTATCAGCGCGATGCCCACAATCTTGCCGATCATCAGCTGGATGGGACGCACCGACGAGACAATCAGCTCAACCACACGGTTGCTCTTCTCCTCCTGCACGCCACGCAGCACCATCGAGCAGTACATGAAAATGAAGAAATAGATGACAAGCCCGACCACCAGCCCCAGCACCTTCTGCACATCCTTGGTGTAGGAGGCCTGCCGGGTCTCGCTGCCGTCCTCGTTCACGAACATCTGCCCAAGCATTATCCGGTCGGTATGCTGCGACAGGTATGTCCGGAGCGAATCCTGGTCCAGACCGAACTCGTCCACAAGAATCTCCGCGCTCAGGTTCTGCTTCATGGAGGAGAGGATGTTTGACATCACGCCGGACTCCAGCGTGTTTGCCGTGTATACCACACCTCCGAGGATGGTGCTGTTGTACGGCACGTAAAGCACGGCGTCGTACTTTTTCTCCAGCAGCTGCATCTTCAGCAGCGGCAGCGGCTCATTAACGTATTCATAGAACATCTCCTTGTCGTTGGCACTGTTAAGCCTGCCGAAAAGGTTGGTCTCGTCAAGGACGGCGATATGCACCGAACGGTCGCCCCTCATGGCGAGGAAGGCGGGGGTGATAATCAGCGCGGCCATCAGGATGGGGCCGAGAATTGTAAGTATCAGGAACGACTTTTTCCGCACCGCCTGGCGGTATTCACGCCGCATGACAGTCCATATCTTATTCATCTCCACCTCCTTTCTGCATCTGTTTGACCTGTGCTATAAAAATGTCGCTGACCGAAGGCAGCAGTTCCCTGAAGGAGACCACCTGCACCACCGGCAGCAGCACCGAGAGCAGCTGGTTGGGCGTAGCCTCCGGATCCAGCCTGAGCTGCACCGCGCAACGTTCAGGCGATTCCAGAACCTGCACCGTCGTGAAGAGTTCCGGCTTCAGGCTGTTCCAGTCCACAGGGGAGCCGCCAGGCCGGTACTCCACCTCGAACAGGTGCTGCCTGAAACGCCGCCGCACCTCCTGCACCGTACCCTCAAGGATTTTTTTGGAGCGGTTTATCAGCACAATGTCGTCGCACAGCTCCTCAACCGAGGCCATGTTGTGGGTGGAGAAGATGATGCTGGCGCCATTTTCGCGCAGCCGGAGCATCTCCTCCTTCAGCAGCCCGGCATTGATTGGGTCGAAGCCGCTGAAAGGCTCGTCGAAGATGAAGAAGGGAGGCTCGTGGATGACCGTGGAGATAAACTGCAGCTTCTGCTGCATCCCCTTTGAAAGCTCCTCAACCGGACGGTTCCACCAGGAGCCGATTTCAAACTTGTCAAGCCAATGCCGCGCACGCCGCTCCGCATCCCGTTTCGGGACACCCTTAAGCTGCGCCAGGTACACCAGCTGCTCCCCCACCTTCATTTTGCGGTACAGCCCGCGCTCCTCCGGCAGGTATCCGATTTGGGCGATGTGCCTCTGCGAAAGGCGCTCGCCACAGAAGAGCACCTCCCCCTCATCGGGCGCGGTTATCTGGTTTATGATGCGGATAAGAGTGGTTTTGCCGGCGCCGTTCGGCCCAAGCAGCCCCACAATCCGGTGTTCCCCAACAGCCATACTTACGTCATCCAATGCGGTAAGGGTGGCGAACCGCTTGGAGACATGGCGTACCTCAAGCACCTCCATAGGCTATGCCTCAGTCAGTTTACCCTTGTCGGGCTTCGGGAAATCCTTTGATTTGCCGATTTGCCTCTTCAGCGCGTCTATCGCCTGGTCGGTCGCCTCCTCGAAGGTTTTGCACTGTTTGCTGGCCAGCAAATCGTTCCCCTTCAGTTTGAGCCTGATTTCGGCAATCTTGTTTTCAGGCTTGTCGGTGTTGTCCAGCTTGAGCGTCACCTCGCTGCCGAAAATCCCCTCGTGCAGTTTGCCGATCCGTTCGATCTTCTTGACGATGAACTGTTCCAGATCCTTGTCCGCTTTGAAATGCACTGAATTGATGTTGATGTTCATAAGGCAAATGTTTTTTATTCCCTTGGATGGGATTGTTGATAAATCTTTTTAAGTTTCGCGATGGATGTATGGGTATAGATTTGCGTGGCTGAGAGGTTGGCGTGCCCCAGCAGCTCCTTGATGGCATCCAGCTCCGCGCCGCCGTCCAGCAGATGAGTGGCGAAGGTGTGACGCAGCACATGCGGGCTTTTCTTCCGCACGGAGGTCGTCTCCAAAGCCTCATGCACGACACGGTAGATGAGCATCGGATAGACCGGCTTCCCCTTGGCGGTCACAAACAGCGGCGACTCCGGCTTCACAGGGCCGAGCGCAGCCTCCCTTACAGCGACATAGGCCAGCAGACGGTCGCGGAAATCCGGCATGAAGGGGAGCATCCGCTCCTTGTTGCCCTTGCCGAGAACCCTCACCTGCAGCCGTCCGAAATCGAAATCGCCCAGACGGAGCGCGGCCAGTTCGCTCTGCCGCAGCCCCAAGGCGTAAAAGGTCTCCACCATCATGGCGTTGCGCACCGTTTCAAAGGAATCCTCCTCCGACTCCATGCGCTCCATAAGACGCTCCATCTGCGGCTCCGTCACGAACGAAGGGAGCCGCTCCGACATTTTCGGGGCGATGATTTTCTCCATCGGGTTGGCCGTCAGGCAGCCCTCCCTCTGCAAAAAACGGTAGAACGATTTGAGGGATGATATTTTGCGCCGTATGCTGCGGGCGGTATCCCCATGCTCCGCGCGGCTGCCGAGCCAGGCGCGGATTTCGGCGGCATCCGCCTTTTCCGGCTCCTTCGGGGAGATATGAAGGGCGAATTGCTCCAGGTCGGTCCTGTATGCGGTCACCGTGTGCGGGGAATTTCTCCGCTCGGTTTCCAGATACTCCAAAAAATCAGCAACTTTACCCATATCTCAAAAATCATCTTTGCATTTGCAAAAATAGCATTTTTATAATATGAAACGCAATTTCCGGAAAATTATTGCACCCGGGCGGCATTCCGTATTGGGATTTTGATTATTTTTGCAAAACCATTCTGCGGGAACGGAATGGATTTGTACCGTAGAGACGCGGCGCGCCACGTCTCTACACAAAACGGGAATAATACCATTAACCTTTAAAAATTAACAAAATGAACAAAAACAACGAAATGGAAAAAAATGACACCCATTACATCCGGTTCGACTGGGCTGCAAAGCACATCCTGCGCGACAAGGCCGACTTCAGCGTGTTCGAGGGGTTCCTCACGGTGCTGCTGAAGGAGCGGGTGAAAATAGTGGAGCTGCTGGAGAGCGAAAGCAACCAGCAGAACGAAGACGACAAGTTCAACCGTGTGGACATCAAGGCGAAGAACAGCAACGGCGAAATCATCCTCGTGGAGATACAGCAGTCGGAGGAGTACTACTACCTGCAGCGGATGGTCTACGGTGTGGCCAAGACCATCACCGAGCACATCACCAAGGGCAAGCAGTATTCAGATGTGAAGAAGGTATACTCCGTCAATATCGTCTACTTCGACCTTGGCGAGGGCAGCGACTACCTCTACCACGGGCAGAACCGCCTCATAGGAATGAACACCGGTGACGAGCTACAGATTACGGAGGAGGACCGCAACGGCATCAGGATACTGTCGCCGAAGCATGTCTTCCCGGAGTACTACATCCTGCGTGTGAAGGCTTTCAACAAGGAGCCGGAGAATGCGATGGACGAATGGATGGACTACCTGAAGAACGAGCGCATCCGCCAGGACACTGAGGTTCCGGGGCTGCAGGAGGCGAAACGGCGTCTGGACTACCTGAAAATGACGGTGGCGGAACAGAAAGTCTACGACAATTACCTGTACAACAAGTTCTACAGGGAGGATGTGCTCAACACCAGCCGCACCAAGGGTGTGGTTGAGGGTTACCATGAGGGGGAAGCCAAAGGAAGAGCAGAAGGTTTGCAGGAGGGTTTGGAGAAAGGCCATGCTGAAGGTCGTGCCGAAGGTTTGAAGGAGGCTGCCGCAAAAATGAAACAGCTGGGGATTCCTGCGGAGCAGATTGCCCAATCCACGGGGATTCCCGTGGAAGAAATCGAAGGGTTATAATAATACAGCGTGGGGTAGTTATTCCACCACCTGCATCTTCCTTACCTTCCTCTCCCCTTTGTATTCCACGCTATAGAAGTATACGCCGGATGCATATCTTCCAGTCTCCAGCGGCAGCAGGCTTTTGCCGGAAGGCAATTCCAGTTCACAACGGTACAGCAGCCTTCCGTCCGCAGCGAACAGCTGCAGCCGCACCGCACCGGCTTCCGGCAAAGTGACAGGCACCAGCGTCCTGCCTGCGGCAGGGTTCGGTATGTTCTGGCCGAGCTGCCAGCCGCACCCTTTCCAGTCCGGAACAGCCGTCGTATCCGTTACCATACGGATGGGGCACCATACCTCCAGAGTGTCATCAGCGGCGTTACTGTCCAATGATGGGATGAAGACCTGCAGCAGGCAGCGGCTGCTGCCTGACGGCACCTTGCAGCCTGAAGGAAAGGTGAAATCAACCGTATCCTTTTCAAGCAGATATGACAGGAAACAGGTCACACTGTCATACGGCATCCTCTCCCCGTCATACAGACGCAGGCTCACCGGCAGGCTCCTCACCGCCACGTTGCCGTCATTCAAAATACGCACTCGTGGAACGACCTTGCTGCCGTAAACCAATGTGTCCGAAGGCAGCGGATACAGGAAGCATGCAAGCCCAAGACTGGCCGAATCAGGCAGGAAAACCTCAAAAAGACTCTGCTGCACAAACGTATCGGCAACACAGGGTTGTGAAACGGAAAGTATAAGCATAAAAAAGGGCTGGTCGGAAGAAACGGCAGGTACGGAGATCGGTTCCGGTATGTCAAACCAGACTGAATCGCCGGCACCCAAACAAAACGGCAGTTTGGCAGACCACCGTATATCTTCATTGATTTCCAACACCACTTTCGGATATGTAATGGCGGTGTTTCCAGTGTTGCGGATACGGAAACCGCACCTGAAAGAGCCACCCTGCACTATCACGCCCTGATCCGAAACCACTGAAACGCTGTCGATGCTGAAACCGGCCTCCACCCGGACGGAATCACGCAGCGTGTCGTTCGCCGTGTTGCAATCTACAGACTGGCAGCATACCTCCACAAAATAATCCCCCTGAACAGAAAAATCAGCTGTGGAATCCATAACCAGCGTATCCGATGCAAATGCAGCCAATGTATTGGAATAGGCCTGAAGATACGACCTGTTTGCAGCACCGCACACCCGGACAGCTACCGTATCGGAAATGAAGGTTTTAGGCCGTGCGGAAAGATTCCGCAGCACAACCTGCAGCGGGACCCCATTCAAGCCGCATATTTCCGAAGAGTCGACCGCAGGCCTCACCCAACCGACAGCCATATCCTGTTCGATAGTGATGGAAAACTTGTCGACACACTGCACCGCATCGCTGAAACTGACCGCCTCAAGAACAATGGACAAACATTCCTCAGATGTGAATCCTGACAAATCGTATTCGTAATACCTCCATACATTGGAGCTGTCGTCCAACACAATCGTCCCCAATTCTGAAACCGTTTTGCCATTATTAGTAACTGCCTTGACCACAAGCATGTCCGAACCAGAAAAATTTCCGGAACAGGCATGCATGAATCCCAATTTTGGATGCAGCGTGTTTTTCAGTGACAACTCATTCCAGCAAACCCTTGCAATGCAGGGCTGTCCTGTCACATTGGAAAACACCAGCATACCGGATCCTGTATAAGGGACAATGGGAGTTAATGGGCAAAGGCTGTCATAACGTTCCCAGCCGCCTTGACCATAAGAGGTCTGACAGTACATCCCGATTGAACTCGTGGAAAAATCCGTCTCAAACGGAACAGCGGCAACACCCGACTCAACAATGGTCCATAGCGTGTCATTACCCGGATTGATGTCATCCGGATGATGCAATACAAAACAGAATGTG
>JAEEGI010030345.1_pt1 | contig 10167 bp, 7 predicted proteins | sample 8958751 | NCBI WGS metagenome assembly JAEEGI01 (sample SAMN16246545, study PRJNA631951) | gut metagenome | biome: gut microbiome; feature: rumen; material: KS-attached | host: Bos | place: Iran: Karaj | collected 2018-10 | reverse complement strand
AATTGTCATTTTCTTTTTGTAACAACTCAATTTCATTTTCATTTTTAATTAAATTCATTTGTCTTATTTTTTTTATTCTTAAAGCACTTTCTCTATTTTGAATTCTTTTTTTTGCTTTTCTAAAAGCAATTGGATCATCTTTTTCAATATAAGTTATATTAGTTAATTCATCATATAAGATTCCATTATCTTTTTCTCTTTGAGTTTTTTTGCTTAATTGACTTTGAATTGATATATCATTTTCTTTTTTAAAATTTTTTTCATTTTTATGTTCATCATTATAATTTATTTTATATGAAAATTCTTTTGCTGAAGAATCATTCAAGAAATCTGTTTGATAATCTATATTCATAAAAAATTTTAAAAATTTCTCATTGTCTATTTCTTGTTTTTTATTATTGTTTACTATTAATGAATCATTATTCTTTTTATTCTCTTCTTCTTTTAAGTCTATATTAATATAATCACATTCATTTGTTATTGAATTATATCCTTCGTTTAAATTTGAAAAATCTTCAAAAATATTATAATTTGTTGTTTCTCCTTCTTGAAATAAACTCATTTTTTTATTTTTTTATTTAACAAAAAAATATTTTATATAAATATCAATTCTGTTAAGATTAATCCCTGTATTAAAAGTAAAAAATTTGATTTATTTAAAAAATATTCAACACAAAAAATAAACAGAAATATTTTATCAATGAAAATTGAATTTGTAAAGGCAATTTCTTTCTTCACTTTCAAAAAAACATTACTTTCTATTTTATTTTTTCCTTTTTTGAACTTTCATTTGATTATGTAATTTGAATTTTAGAATATTATATTATCTAAAGAACTAATTTCTTCCCTTTTATTATTAATTTATAGATATTTAAATTTTTATTTATCTTTGACTATGATATTCTACTATAAATGTTATTATAAGAAAAAAGAAGATTTTTTAAATAAAAAATCGTATTTTATAATTTTGAATTTTATATATTTATAGTATTTTTCATTAAAAATTTTCTATTTTATTATTAAATTGAATTATTTATAAATGCAATCTAATATAAATTCGGAAAATAAAAATTCAGAAACTTTTAAACTAATTGAATTATTTATTCAACATAATGAAAAAGTATGTATTCCTGCAATTATTTTTGAATATTGTTCAAATAATTCAATATCTTTTGATAAATTAGATTTATATGATTTTTTTGAAAAATTTGGAGAAATAGAAGAATTTGTTTTAAACAAAAAAATCACAATCGTATTATTTCGTTCTTTTTTTTCTGCTAATACTTGTAGAGAATTCATGAAAAACGAACATAATTTCAAAGATAATGAAAATAAAAAAATCAAAGTTAAATGGTTTAATATGAAAGATGATAATAATAAATTACCTGATTTTTTAAAAGAAAAATTTTATAATATTTTTATGAATAATTCTTTAAATTTAAAATCTAATATTTTTAATTATAAGATAAATGTGAATAATAATAATAATAATTTAAATCAAAATTTTTTACCTATTCAAAATGATTTTAATTATCTAAATAATTTTTATAATATCAATGATAGATCACAATATTTCTTTCAACAGCAATTTTTTAATAATAATGCAATGTCTTTTCATAATATAAGAAATTATTATATGAATTAAAAAGTAATTAAAAGTGGAAACCTTTTCCAATAAAATTAATTCATTTTTATTGAATTAAAAAGCAAATTTGTTATAAATATATATAATAGTAGCTATTTATAAATATTATTTAGAGGAAAAAGCAGTGGATAAAAAGAACCTTTAAAAGTTAATACTTTTTCCTTTTATTTTAAGGAATAAAAGATTAACTGTTTTATATATAAATTAATTAATTAGTAATTCCCAAAAAGGTTTTAAATAACACTGTTTCAAGAAATATATTAATTTCTTAAATTAAAGAAATTAATAAATTGTAAAGAATTTCTTGATTTTCCTCTAAAATTATTGAAAAAACTATATTTAAAATGAATAGTTATTAATATTTGTTTAAAATTGATATATATATATATATATAAGAAATTTGGTTTATATTTTAAAATAATAAATTATCATAAAAATACTCTTGTTTTATCTTAACTTAAAACTAATTAATGTTTTTTATATATAAGCTATTTCTAACATCACCTCCTTTAAAAATTTTATTTATAAAATACAATTTAAAATCTAAATATTATTTCCAATGCAGTTTTTCATTAATTTTTGATTTTCATTTTTTGTTAATCCACATCTATTACAATTATTTCTAAAAGCAAAATTTAAATTCTTACATTTAACACAAATCCAATCACCTTCTCTTTCAATAAAAGGTTTTTTTTTCTTTTTTTCATCAACATTTTTATTTTTTGGAGAATAAGAGTTATAATTGAAATTATTTTCAAAAAAATTTTTATTCACATTAAAATTATTCCCCAAAAATTGATTTTTTAAATATAAATTATTATTGGATTGTAAATTTGTATTACTTGAATTATTAGAATTAAACAAAATTTGATTTTGACTTCTTCCACATCTATTACATTGTATTCTCACTAAAAAAATTATAAAAAAAGTTAAAAAAAAATTTACTTTCAAAATTAAAGTTTTTACAATTGGGACAAATCCAACCTGACTTTCCATTCATAGTAAATGAATTATTTGGAAAATTAAAATTATTTATTAAGTTAATACCATTTAAACTATTGCTTATTGGATTTTGATAAAAAGAAAATAATTGATTTGAACGCATATTATTCACATATGATAAAGGAAAAGGATTTGAAGGAACTCTTGTTAAAGTTTTTTTATTATTTTCTATTTGAGGATTGTTATTTAAATTTGGAGAATCATTATTAAAAGAATTTAAAAAATAGTTCGAATATTTTTCATCTAAATTTTTATTTAAATTATTATTTATAAAATTTATATTTTCGGGATTAAAGTTATTTTTTATGTCATCTTCTTGTAAAATAAATTCTCCATCATCTTCTTCTGAATTATTATTTTTTTCATTATCTGCAAATTCATTTTCAACTTTTTCATTAAAGGGATTTATATTAAAATCATATTTTAAATCTTCGTTTTCTTTTGTTATTTTATTTGAATTGGAATATACGTTATTTATTTCTTTTAAATTTTCATTTTGCTCCTTTTCATTACTTTCATTATTTATATTTGATGTTGAATTAGCACAGTTTTTTTCTTCATTTTTTTCTGATTTTTTTTCTTGTGTTGACATAATTAAAATTGTTAATATTTAAATTGAGAAATCTATATACCAAAATATTAACACAAAATAATAAAGTTTTATATATATTTTATTAGATTATTAAAATAAATGATAATTTATATGTTTAAAATTATTATTTTCTTGTTTAATTCAGTAATTAATTCAATTTATCAGTAAATAGTATAATTAATAAAATACTCATTTTCATTATTTATTATAAATTAATTCAGAAAAAGTGTTCTTTGATTCTCTAATGATTTATTTATTTATATATCATTTAATTGAATCTAGTAGTTTCTTTTTTTCTTTTTCTTAACAAGTTCTGAAGATTCAAATTTTTATTTGCCCGCTCACTTAAATTATCTTTGTTTATTGTTCAAATAAAAAATCAATTATTTCTCATTAAAAATCTTCTTAATCTTTTTCTTAAAAGATTTTATAAATCTTTTTTCCTTTAAAATATCTGATATTTATATAAAAATTATTTATCTTATATATTTTAAAAAATATCTATTATTACTTATATTAATTTTTAAAAAAAATAAAAATCAATATAATAAAGAGTTTAATATTTTATCATTAAATTTAATACCCAATTTCCTTAAATCACTTGATTCCTTTTCAATTAACAAAAAATTTTCATTTTGAAACTATTTTTATTTCGTTTTTAAATGTAATTTATATTATAAAAAATCAAAACCAAAAAAAAGTGTATCAAAATTTAATTAAAATTTAATTTAATTTTATTCTTAGATTAAAAAATGCAAAATAATATGATAAGAAGACCTCGCAGTCAATATTGTCAAATAAAAGATATATTATACCCAGACACACATAAACCAATTAAAAATTTAATGTCTCAAAATTTAGATAGAATAAAATTACAACAAGAGAAAAACAGAATAAAAAAAGAACAAAAAGAAAATTATATTCCAGGTAAGAATAAAAAAATATAACATTACATTATATATATTCACTTAAAACAGCTGAGCCATATAAAATGAAAGAATTTAAAAACATTCCTTCAAAAATTTTTCAACACACAGAAAAATGGGTTAAAAATGAGAAAGAAGTAACAAAAAATAAATATGGTGAAAATCCAAATTTAGAAAATGAAATAAATAAAATAAAAAAAAGACCAATGTCTTCAACATCAAGATCAGTACAACCACGAATGATAATAAATTTTAGAGAAGAACCTTCAAAAAAATTATCTATGTTTGAAGAATATTATAAGAAGAGATTAATAGAGGAAAAAATGTTACCAAATCCAGAAGAAGAACAAAAATATGAAGAATTAGAAGAAATAAAAGATAATTATGATCATGAATTAAAGGAAATAAAACATATTCAAAATATAGAAGAACAAATTAATTCCCAATATGAAAGTATAAAAAAAGCGAAATTAAAAGATGAAACTCCTTCATCAAAAGATAATGGAATGATATTACCTAAAACTCCAAGAAATTATATTTTAGAAAATAAAAATTTAATTCATTCTCAGAAAATTCCAATTAAAGTAAAGCCTGAGAAAATTATAGAAAATCCTTATCATAAAAATTATGGTAAGACTCCAAATTATATTAAAAATATGAGAATTGAAGCTGAAATAAGAAAAGAAATTGCACAACAAAAAAAAATTGAAAGTAAATATCCTAAAGGAACTAGATTATTAAGTGAAGAAGAAAGACAAAAAACTTTAAATGGTTTATATGAAAGTCAAAAAGAAATAATGGATTTAATTGAAAAATTACCTATTTCTATGGGAACTAGAGCTAGTAAAGCTAAAAAGGATGAATTATATAGAAAATTAGATGAAATTGAAGAAGCTATTAAAACGTTTTCTAGAGATCAAGTTTTTGTTAAAATTGATTCTTAAAAATCCAAAGTTTTTTATTAATATTATTTATCTTTTCATTTTTTATTATTTTTTTTTGAATATCTTTACCCATTTTTTTTTCTTTTTTTTATTTTTCTTTTTTGTGAAACTGATTTTTTTATATGTTATTTTTGAATATAATTATTTTTGGGGTTGACAAAATATATTTTCTTTAAATTATTCATATAATTTCTTATTATATATTCTTCCATTTCCTAATATTATAATTTAAGAATATATGATTTTATTTTTTATAAAATGATTCCTATGAAATATTTTTTTAAATTACTAAAAATTAATAAATATATATATATTATAGATTAAGAAAAAAAATATTAAATCTAATATATATAAATTTTTGTTTCTTTTTAATTTTTTCCATTAATATATTTCATCAATAATGAAAAAGAACTATCAATTTTATTCCCTTGATTTCTATATTCCATAATTTTTTGATTAATATATTGTTCAATTTTACTTAAATTTCCATTAGTATTATTAATAATTTGATGATAATTTTCTAATTGCATTTGTATTGTTAAAATATTATCATCAGATAAATCAGTTTTAGAATTATAAAAAGCTTGAATAATATAATCAATTATTTGTTCATATAAATATTTAATTTCTTGTAAAATTTTTTCTAAATCTTCAATTGGACAAGAAGTTTTAATTCTATCTTCCATTTGCTCATATTTTTCTTCTAAAGATAATTTAAGTTCTTCAATAGTTGTTTTATTTCCATTTGTATTTTTAGGTGTTGTTTTATTTGTGGTATTTCCACTAAATGGATAATCTATTGTATTTTTTTCTTTGTTTTCATAACCATTTATTAATTTTTCAGATTTTAAATTTAAAATATATAATATTAAATTTTCATAAAATTGACTATTTTCATTTTGATCTAATGGAAAATCTTCTGTTTTATTAATTGATTGTTTTATGAATAAATTATTTTGACAAAGTTTTTCATTTATTTCTTTTAACATGAATAACTCATTTTTTGAATTTATTTCATTTTTATTGAAGTGAATTTGATATATTTGTCTTATATTATTTTGTAAATTCTTTAATAATTCTAAATCATTATTTAATAATTTATTTCTATCATTTTGTTGATTTTTTAAGTTATTGTAATTATTTTCTAATTCTTCTTTATCTTTTGAAAGAATCATTTTATTATTCTTTAATATATTATATTCATTAATAAGATTTTTCAATTTATTCTCAATATTTTCTTTTTCTTTTTTTAAATTTGTGATTTGTTTTTCAAGATTATTATTTTTTTTCAAATCAATATTTTGTTTATTTAATTGATTTTTTGTTTTAATTAATTCATTTTGATAATAATTTTCTTTATTATTATATTCATTAATAATTTTTTTCATTTCATTAATTTCTTCATTTAAATCTTGAATTTTTCTTTCATAATCTTCAACATTGAATTTTCCTTTAGCTAATTTATTACTTAATTCTTCTATCATTAAATTTTTTTGATTAATTAAAATATCATTTTCATTTAATTGATTTTTTAATTGAAGTTCTATTTTATTATTTAGATTTTCAATTTGAGTATTTAATGAAGCATTATTCTTTAATAAATTTTCATTTTTATTTTTTAAAATTTCAATTTCCTTTTTTAATCTTGATATTTCACTATTTAATGCTTTTTCATTTATAATTGTTTTTTCGGAATTTATATATATATCTTTACTTTTTCCAATTATTTCATTTTTTTCATTTATCATACTTTCCATTTTTGTTTTTAATTCTTCACAAATAATTTTCATTTTTTCATTTTGTTCTTTTAAATTTTTTTCATTTTGTCTTGATTCATTAAGTGATTGAGTTAAACTTTCAATGGGAATTAAAAATTGATTGTTTAAAAAATTTTTTTTTTCTAAATTTAATTCATTTAACAAATTTTTAATTATTTCAATATTAGTTGAAGTATTTTCTTTGTTAAAATCATCTAATTTTTCAATTATATTTATTTTTTCTTCTAAAATTCTTCCTTTTAAAAATTTATTTTCTTCTGTTGATAATTCAAATTTCTGATTAAGCATTAAGGAATATTTTTCTTTATTATAATTTAATTCTAATAAAGATTCTATTTTATTTTCATATTTTTCTATATCTTCTAATATACTTTTAGTTAAATTATTGTTTAAACTCATTGTTAATTTATTATTATCATCATTATCTAAAGTATCTTTTATTGAATTTTTAATTTGTAAATTTTCTTTTTTAGTTGACTTAACTAAATTTTCATATGATAAATTTAATTCATTTAATTGTTTTTCATTTTCTAATTTTATTAATTTTATATTTTCATATATTACTGTATTTATATTATTTGTTGGATCATTAAATGAATTAATACTTAAATAAGTATCTTTTAAATTTTTATTTTTTTCATTTTCATTTTCAAATTCCAATTTATATTTTATTATTTGTGTTTTTAATTCTTCATTTTCTTTTTGAATTTTATTAAAGAATTCTTCTAATTCTTTTTCTTTATTATTATCATTCATTTTTTCAAGTTTATCATTTTTAATATTTTCATATGTTATTTTGGAATAAGCTTTAGACATTTTTTAATTTAAATTCAATAAATAATTGATTTATTTTTGGAGAGCATTAAATAATTACTTATAATTTGTATAATAAAATGAAAAATAGCTCTTCCTATTTTATATTAAAATTAAAACTTTAAATAAAGTTTTGATAGTTTTATCTAAATATAATTCAAGCAAAATGGTTACAATTATTTAAAAACAAAAAACTAAAAAATACATAAAATAAATGAAGAATTTATAAAATATTAAATAAATTCTAAATTATATTAATAAAACAGAAATAATAAATATATAAAAATATAATAATATATTCAACAAAAAATTATAGTAATTATTATTTCTTAACCTCAAATTATTCAAAAAAACAAAATTGTATAAGTTATATGGAGGAACAATATCTAAATGTCAACAAAATAATTATATAATTTCATATAATCTAAATAAAAAAATTGGAATTTTATAATTATTTAAATAATTTATTTTATACTGGAATAACCGCTTCATTCATATATTAAATATTAGAAATTTAAGAGAAAAAATAATCATATAATTATATAAAGTTATGATTTTAATAGTAAAAATAAAATTTCACTGAGTTTTCTTTATGAAAAAGAAAAAATCTTACAATAAATTTTCTATTTTTCTTGTGTAGAAAGTATTGAGAAAAGATATTAATTAAATAATCTAAAAATCAATTAATGATAAAGAATCAAGAGAAGATTCTTCAATATTATTTAATAAAAAATTAATTCTTTGGTGGGTTTATCATTTAAGGAAATTAATAATATTTTATATATTATTGACTTAAAAAATAAAGAAATTGAAAAAAAAAAATAAGGAGATAATATTATCTTTGTTTTTTTCGTGAATCAATTATCAATATTAATCAAAATTTTACAAAAAAAGAGGTTTAAATTAGGATTATATGTAATTAAATTATTAAATTTATAATTTTAAAAAGAATTTTTTTATAAAAATTAATGTTCAACTTATTCCCAAAGTTTTTGGCATAAATAAAAAATTAATGAAAGAAAATAATGTTGATGGAATGATATTTATATTAGGTTAATAAAAGAAAATTGAATTTATCAACATTACAATTTAAATGATTTATTTAATAAAAATGAAGAGGAATTAATTTTCCATTATATTAAATAAATATTTAAAGTGAAATAGGGTGCTTATTATTAAAAAAAATTAAATTATTTTTAATAATAATATTATTATATATTTTCATTAAAACAATAATATAAAATAATAAATAATCAAAAACAAAAAATGAATTAAAAAAACAAAATTCAACAATGACCTAAAAAAAAATAAATAAAATTAAAAAAAATTAAATAACTTAAATGCATATAACAATTAATAAAAAATTCCTATTAAATAATTTCATAAATTAAACCTAAAACCCAATTCTAAAAATACGAAAAAATGCAAAAAAACAAACTAAACAAATAAATAAAAAAATAATTAAAAAATTAAAAAAAATAATATAAAAAACCAGAATATAAAATCGATATCCCAAAAAAAATAATATATAAAAAAAAATGAACACAGAATACGATGTAATAGTTCTAGGAACAGGATTGAAAGAGTGTATGTTAGCAGGACTCTTAGCAAAGATTCCAAAAGAGGGTGCACAACAAGGAGCAAAAATCCTTCAATTAGATCGTAACAACTATTATGGTTCAGACAGTGCATCATTAAACTTAACAAATTTATGGAAGCGTTTCCGTGAAGGAGCAGAAGTACCATCTAAATATGGTGAAAATCGTGATTGGAATGTAGATTTAATACCAAAATTTGTAATGGCAAATGGTAATCTTGTAAAACTTCTTTTAAAAACTAATGTTTCACAATATTTAGAATGGAAAGCTGTTGATGGTACTTTTGTCTATCAATGGGAAAAACCTCTTATTGGGAAGGCTAAAGGTGTTATACATAAAGTTCCTTCTACTCCAGGTGAAGCTTTAAAAAGTGATTTAATGGGACTTTTTGAGAAAAATAGATGTAGGAAATTTTTATCTTATATTCAAGATTTTGAAATCAATGATAAAAAAACTCATGGTGATTATAATCCTGATGGACCTTTTAAAGATGTTATTAAAGGATTTGGATTGGAAGATAATACAAGAGATTTCTTAGGTCATGCTGTTGCTTTATATACAAATGATGATTATTTAGAAAAACCAACTGTACAAACTATTGATAAAATGCAATTATATTTTAATTCTTTTGGAAGATATGGTAACTCACCTTTTATTTATCCTGTTTGGGGTCTCTCTGGTTTAGCAGAAGGTTTTTCTCGTTTATGCGCTTTATATGGTGGTACTTATATGTTAAATAGAGATGTTGAAGAAATATTATATGATGAACAAGGAAAATTCAAAGGTATTAAATCACAAGGTGAATGTGCTTATGCTAAAATATGTATTACTGAGCCTTCATATGTTAAAGATAAAGTTAAAGCTGTTGG
>JAEEGI010030344.1_pt1 | contig 10167 bp, 13 predicted proteins | sample 8958751 | NCBI WGS metagenome assembly JAEEGI01 (sample SAMN16246545, study PRJNA631951) | gut metagenome | biome: gut microbiome; feature: rumen; material: KS-attached | host: Bos | place: Iran: Karaj | collected 2018-10 | reverse complement strand
AACGCCCTTTTTGCCCTGGTGGTGAAATGGTAGACACGAGGGACTTAAACAAATTTGAGTGCACTTTCCGAAAGGAGAGATGTAGAATGTCGTAAATTCAAGGAAACCTTACCAGGTCGCGCTGAAGGCAATCTTGAGCCAAGCCTCCGAAAGGAGGAAGGTGCAGAGACTAGACACGACACACCTAATGGACCCGGTCCGATGGTGAAGGAATAGTCCAGACCCCAAACAGGTACGGCCCAGCCGGCCTGGTGGTGAAAACCACAGTGGTACGAAAATCCCTTGGCCCGAAACGGCCGTGCGGGTTCGATTCCCGCCCGGGGCACAGACAAGACTTTGTAAGTTATTGATTTTCAATCACTTTACAAAGTCTTGTTTTTTGTATCCACCAAATTTGGTCACTTTTGGTCACCTTTTGGGAGAGGTGAGGGCATCTATATCGATGGCGATGCCGCCGTAGACGGCATAGCGCGTGTAAACAAAGTTGAGGCTGAACCACTTGAGGGGCTGGATGGATACACCACCGCCAAGATTGAAGTGGTGGATACGGCTGCCCGGAGTGACGGTATATGTATGATATATGGAGATTGATTCCTCATCGGTATCGATATTGACTGTGGACGCATCCGTAATGCCCTCGTTGGTCTGGGCGTAGCCAAGAAGCGGCATAATGCGGATCCGGGAAAAGATTGGAATCTGGTAGCCCAGGTTTATGTTGAAGAACTCATCGTCATCCCACAGGGTGTCGCTGACCTCTCTGTCAAACTTGTGCTGGGCGATTGTTCTGTTGAGATCCAGGTAAACGCCCCAGGCAAGCATGTTCATTCCCATTCCAAAGCGGGCATACTCGGTGTTGAAGGCCATCTGGCCAAAATTCAAGCCCCCCTCATAACGGTTGTTGTTGCTGGAAAAATCGAACATCTGAGCGTGGGCACATATGGTGACAGATAGGAGCACCAAGGAGATGATAAGCCTTTTCATGCGTATGCGTGTTTTCGTAACTTATTTGGCTTCAAGTATAATGCCATTCTATTTCCAGCGCTTCTTGTATTTACTCTTCTTGCAGAACACCCGGAGCACAAACCAATAGGCGACTCCGCCGCCCACAAATCCCCACAAAAGAATCTTGGTCAGAACTGGATAAGCCTTGAAGGTCAGCCCGATCGGAAACACACAGATTGCTTCAAAGAGGAGAAAAGCGATGGTAGCAGACCTTATCTTTTTTTGGTTGTACTTGGAGTAGTCAATCCCTAATGGATTCCAGGAAGACATATGAATAAGCCACTTCTTTTCAGTCATCCTCCATGTCCTAATGGCAAGTACCAACAGAAAGGCAGAAAATGCAAATGGTATGATGATAGGGTTCATATGCAATCAAATCAATTTCAAAGTAAATATAGCGATTATCGCCCAATAAACGTATACTGCTCGACCACCTTCCCTTCCCGTCGTTTTGGGCGGAATTCCGAAATAAAACAGTACCTTTGAGGCAAGAAAAAGGTATTTCCTTGATTTAATGGACGGAACAAATCGCATAGACCTTATGAAAAAAGTCATCATTCCCATCCTTTCCGCCCTTGCCGTGTTGGCAGGGTGCTCCAAATCGAACGTGGAACAATCCAAGGATTTCACGCATACAGGTTGCGCTGAAACGAGAGCGGACCTCTCCGACGAAGAACCGTCTCTGCTCATACTCCAATACGAAGACGGCAATCTGCGGGTGACCCGCACGAATGCGACCGTGAACTGCTCCGTCAAGGACCGCGGACTTGCCAGCTGGGTTCAGGTCGATGGAAACGTCATCGAATATGTGATGGACTATGAAAAAGACGGTCCGGATGCCAAGTGCATGTGTGCGGTCAAAAAGATGACCTCACTCGTAAAGAACCTGGAAGAGGGCAAGAAATACGAATTCAGCTATTCGGGAATTGACCGCCGCCTCTCGCATTATCCCTTCACCTTCGACAAGGACCTGCTTAAGATCATCGACCTCAATTCTCTCATTTCCGTCCAATGAAGACCACAAAAAAAGCATCGCTTGACACGCGATGCTTTTTTGTCGTAATGCGCTGATTCTTAGAACCGATAGTGCAGTCCCAGGGAACAGCCGGAGCCGAGGATGCCGACCAGCGGGTAGGTGTCGTCGTTGGCGTAGCGGACGCCCACCGGGATGAAATCGGTGAAGATGTCGATATGGTCGTTGATCCGGAACCGCAGGGAGCCGCAGAGACCGATATCGGCCCCGTCGACGCCTTCTTCATCCCGAAGCAGGATCTCCGTTCTCCACTTGATGTCCGTGTACAGAATGTCGTTGTGCCAGGGGGTGTATCTCAAGTAAGCGCCCAGAAAGCCACCGGCAACCGCATTGCTTTCGACAGCGAGCAGATTAAGGCCGACACAGCCACCAAGGGCCCACTTGTCATTGAACTCATACCCACCGTAGAAGTGGGTGTCGGATTGGAAACCACCCATATAAGCCAATGTGACGGAACCGCCGATATAGGGGGTCTGGGCTTTGATCTCGAGGCAGGCCAAAGACAGGACCAGCATGAATATAACCTTCTTCATAGTTCTTTAATTTTTTAATAAAGGGCCGCAAAGGTACATCTTTTCGAGGAAAAAACAAATTCAGACCGATGTCTTCACCGGAGCGGCCCAGAAGGTGTCGGCATCTGTTGTGGTGATGTCTTCTTCGTCCTTGAAGAAACCGCCAAAGCCTGACGGAACAAGCTTGATGTACCGGCCGGCCTCGCGCACGCGATTCTCTCCGTCTTCCTGGTAGTAGGAAAGCGTTTCCCAGCAACTGAACCAATAGGTGTCCTTGGCCATATAGGCGTAGTGATCGTTTTCCTTCGTGGTGGCATTCTTGAATTCCGGATGATACTGCATCTTTTCTCCGGAGATGTAATGCTCTCTGATTTCCCTGAGGGAAAGCGGGGTGCCGTCCAGGTCGGAAGCGAAGTTCCCGTCCATATCGGTGTCTATCATCGCCCATTTGCCCAGTTCCGGGAGCCACACCTCGTTGACGACGTGGCAATCGGAGTCATTCTCATCTTTCGGCAGGCAGGTGACGTACCGGGCGTCCAGACCGGCGGCCAGCATCAGTTCGAAGGTGAGGATGCTGTGCATACGGCAGTTGAATGCAGGTTCAATACTCTTCGTATATTCCCACAGATCGATGGCATTCCGGTGCTTGGGCTGTATTCGCTGATTGGCGTGCGGGATGTTGGAAGCGACGAATCTGCCGATGGAAAGTGCCTTGGTCCATGTGTCCGCATCGGCGGCGTATAACGTGTCCAGCCGGAAATAATCCCGAATCTCTTTCGCCCGGACGGAGTCCTGGATAATCGTCATCTCAAAGGAGACGGTATCCTTCTCAAAGGACCCGGACGTGCGGAGCCGGTCGACAAACTCACCGAGCATCGGCTTATAGGACGTCGGATTGATGGAAACGTCGAACTCTCCCAACTTCAGACGGAGAGCGACGTAACCCGCCACGAACAGAATCCCGATCACGGCGAAAATGCCCCAGACAATCTTCAGAAACTTTTTCATACACTGACGGTATTTTGCAGTCCTCAATAGTGAATTGTGCCGCGGTTCTTAAAGTCGGGGTTCAAGGTCTCGGCCCGCTTATATCCGTCCTGCGGCTTGCCGGTCAGGAGACGGTCGATTTCCTCTTCGGTCGTCGCGAAAGCGCTCAACTCTTCAAGACAAGAATCAACATAGTCTCTGATTTTCTTGTAACGTGCCTCGTCGTGAGTGGTGATGACATGGTGGAAGATGGCAGAAGTCAGTTCGTGTCCGAATTCTTTTCCGTCATTCAGACAGGTCATATACTGAATCGCGATGGCGCCATTAGCTCTGGAATCCATGCCCTCATGGATTGAATCGACAAACTGGACCAAGTTCCTCCGGGAGATACGGGTCGCCAATTCACAGACATCCCAAAGGAGCTGAGCATATTTCAGTTCCGTGCTGTCCCGGACAATGAAAAATGAATTCTGCTTGTCCATGGCCGCACAGAAAGAATACTTCTCTTCCCATCCTTCCTCCCATCCTTCCGGCTCGGGCACATCAAGAACGGACCAGAAGCCGATGGCTACTTCATGATAAATATGGAGGTCGGTGATTTTCTTGACCTGGGCGGAATCAGAAGGATGGCCCTGGAACATCTCGAAGGTCAGTTTGGCTCCCGGCTGCCAGATAACGTACCTGTCCGTCTCGACCTGAGCAAAGCAGTCAAGGGAGACGATCAGAAGGATGAACGCGAGTAGCCTTTTCATGTCTATTTCCAGTTTCTCACTCGTTTAAAATAATAGACCGGAGTATTCCTTCTGCCGTAGTCATGAAGGCCCTGGCTCTTGACGACAGCGGAGGCCCTTCGGGCTGCGGAATCATCGGTCATATTCCCGACGGAGTCCAGAACGAATCCTTCAAACCAGATTGACTCTACAGGCTGTCCCTTGATGGTCCGGAATACTTTCTTTTCCTGCTTTTTCTGGACAGAGCCCCCCGTCTTATCCCCGAAGCGGATTACATAGGGGTAGAGGACATTTGCTTTTCCAAGTTGGGTATATAGCGTAATGTATTCTACTTCGCTTGGGATATCGTCCGTACTGACAGTAAAGAACGACCTATGTATCGTCTCCTTGAAAAGCTCGACCTCTTGAGGATTGGCGGGAAGAAGAGTCGGCCGTTCCACATGTCTGATATTTGAGGTAGCTGGGATAATACAAACAACATCATCCAAAACCATCGTATCTTCTTGCATTTTCACATCAAGACTTACAGGAACTGTGTTTTCCGGAGAAAAGGTCAAGACAACGTCATCATAGCCAAGACAATGGTAATGAATCTCCACGTTTTGGGGATTGGAAATAGGCATCGAGTAACGCCCTAATGTATCTGTGAGCGTGCCTCTGGATTCGGATGTATAAACACTGCACCCTATCACCGGCAGGCCCTCTTCATCGGTAACAGTTCCTCTGAGCGAAAAAACCGTTTGTGCAGATAACGACGCAACGCTCAATAGCAAAGCGACCGTCAAAGACATGAATTGATAACTTTTCATCGTCTCGTCTTAATGCGGATTACCCGGCCATCATTAGAAACGCAAGGTCAGTCCGAAGCCGTTCGGCGTGGCACCGACATGGTAGGTCAGGTTGACGCCTCCGTTGTAGTTGTCCGCAACCCAGTCAAGGCGCTTTTTGCCGATGATGGCAAGCGGAACACCGGCATCCAGGGCGGCGGAACCGGTAAGCTCAAGAAGAAGGCCGCCCCAGCAAAGAGCGTAACCAACTATTCCTTGCGTTTTAGTGCCCAGTCCATCCATATACGGACTGTCGGTAAAGAGATACTGTCCATACAGCATCATGCCCGCACCGGCAAGCATTCCGGCGGCACCGCTCCAGATGAGTGTGCGTCCGGCCTTGCACTGCTTTTTCGCGCCGACGTAAGTCTCGTTGTAGATCTCATCACCGATCAGGTTGAGAACTTCGTTGTCCGAAAGGACAAGCCCACGGCCATCCACCAGATTGCCTTTTTCGCGGTGAAGGGAAGTGGCGTACTGGGCGTTCGCGCTCTGCGCGATGCAGAGGAATGCCATCAAAAGACACAGGAATAACGTGATTCTTTTCATAATGCTATATGCTTCTTACACAAATATAACCAATCTCCGTCGTAGCTCCAATTATCGGTTACGGATTTTGAAGAGTTTGGCAAGCAGTCCTTCTTTGTACAACGTGAAGGTCTTTTTGCTCTCCCTTATTGAATTCTTATCCGCCCCGGAGTCTTTAAGGTACCTGAAATAGATCTTTTCGGGAATTCCTTTGTCGGCATCCCAGTCTGAGTGAATCTTGATGGTACAGGGATGAGCCGTATCGATCGAGAAGAGCATCTCGCCAAGCCCGTCGGAATCGAGGTCGCCGGAATAGACAAGCCAATCTCCCATCCAAACGCTCCCGCCCTTCAGATAGTTGAGACAGACCGTCCGGACAAAATCCTTGACGGTCATATCGGCCGGAACGAAAACGATCTCGCGATGGTCATTTATGTCATCGGCCATACAGACAGAATCCCTGTTCAGACTGATATTTACGATTTCACGGTTCATCTTCATTTCGTCTTGATGCGGATCTCCCGGCCATCGACGGAAAGCGACTTGATCCTGCTCGGATGGATCTTCCAGTTCTTCTTGATCTGCCGTTTCAATAACGTTTCGTCGAAGAGATAGCCCAGACGGATTCCTTTCTTCCTATGGACGGCCTGCCCGTTCAGGTAGAAGTTGTGGATTTCGCTTTCCTTACGGGTCGTGAGGAGAAGTATATCCTTGGGTCTATTAAACGTGATAAATCCAGGAGAATCCTTCTTTATTAAGTCGATCGATTCTATGTCTTCGTCAGAAATGAAGGTGAAGGACTGAAGCACCAAGTCGCTCTCGACGGGGGCGACGTGGATAATGCCATCGACAATGACCATCAGAGAATCTACACTTGTGTTTTCTATTTTTGTGGGAGCTTCCCTGACGTAAAAACGCTGCTTGCAGGAGGCACAGGCATAATTCGCACGACCGACCATGATGCCTCCCGACACATACTCTCCGTTTCTGATTGCCTCATACCCTTTTTCAGTCGTGATTCCATAGAGAATCGGGAGCACTTTTTCCGAACCACACCTGGTACAAGGGCCCGACTTATCCGCCAAATCGACATAAGGCAACCCCGGAGCGGGAAGGTCATCCATTGCTGTCGAGTCGGGTACCATCTTTACATCCGGAGACGTCGGGAACGCACTTTCCGGAGAAAAAGTCAAGACCTCTTCACAATAGCCGATGCATTCGTAATGGATCCTGACGGTTTTATTGCAGGAAATAGGAATTGAATAGTGCCCCAATACGTCCGTGGCCGTGTACCGGGATTCGGATGTATGAACATAGCATCCCTGCAGCGGATCCCCGTTTTCATCCGTTACAGTACCCTTGATGTCAATCGTCTGTGCGGACATCTGAGTGACGCACAGCAGGAAAGCGAGGAGTATGGCGAACTTTTTCATGGGAAGGACGGGTTATTTGCCATCCTTCGCGGATGTCAAAAACAGGGTCTTCAGGAATTGAACCTTCTCCGCTTCCGTCCATTTGTCGGCAGTTTGAACGGAGAAGTTGCTGACACCGCCGTTCTTCTCACCATATAGAAACACAGTGTTGGCGTCATGACCGACCACCTTGAAGAGCAAATAGGGGTTCGCACTGTCATTCTCCAGAATCGTGCATTCAAATCCCGCCGACTTATAAAACTCCGACTCCCACTTGTAAAATGCCTCAACAAAATCATGCCCCTTCAACGATCCTTCCATGTTGAATTCATACTTGTTAAAAGGGCCAAAGGCTATAGCGACCACTACTGATTCCTCATTGCGGAAGAACTGCTGCCTGGAAGACTGGTCATACTTCCCTTTCTCCCACTTCCCGGGGAGCGAAACCGAGCCATAGGGGATGACAAAATACTCGGTTACGTTTTTAGCGGCATCATAATCTCCACCTACAAGAGTGGACGTGGCTTGCTTGGAAGATCCACAGCCGGTCAAAAGAATCAGAATCGACAAGAAAAGGAGAGCAGCGGTTTTTCTCATAAACGAGTGTATTATTTTATTACAAAACGAAGAACAACCCGAAATGTAACAAACAATCTTTTCATTCCGGAAGTCCATTTTCCAACGCCCTTTTCCTAACAAATTTCGGACCACCCTAAGATGATTATTTGCCCGTTTTTCGGTGCAGGTGGTGACGAGTTTTGGCGCAGGTGTGCCGATAAAAAACACACCTGCGCCAAAAACACGAGACACCTGCGCCGCGACAGCCCAGGCTTGGGGGCGCTATGCTTTCTATTTCTCCCCCAGCACCGCCCAGCGGACGAAAGGAATCCGGCGGATGATTTCGTAAAGGAGGGGCGAAAGGGTGAAGACCGCGACCGTCAGGATGACGTACATGGCCCACGGCGGGAGCTGGGTGTACATCTTCATCATGTAACCCAGGCTGGCGATGACCAGGTAATGGACGATGTAGAGGCCGAAGCTGCTCTTCGTCATGTAAGCCGCGAACGTGCTCGTGCAGTCGAAGCGGGCCTTGAACCAGGCCATCATCGCCAAGCACATCAGCCAGCCGTAGACGATGTTCAGGGGGCTGCTCAGGTACGTCGGCGAGGTGTTGTCCTGACCGAAGGTGGTGCCGATGAGAATGCCGCCGGAAATGACCGCGCAGGCGAGCAGCGGAATCCAGGCCCTGCCCAGTGTCTCCTGCACCTCGTCATGCGAGAACACGAAGTAACCCAGCAGGAACGGGATCAGGTAAAAGAGCGGCTTATAGAGATTGAGGAGGCCGTCCATCGAGTCCGGACGAGGGTTTCTGACCAGTGTCAATGTGCCCACCCAGAGCAGGACGCCCAGCAGGACGATCCAGACGATATTGGCCTTGCCGCACCAGTTCCAGAAGCGGTCCTTCTTATCGAGCTTGCGCACCAGCAGGAGCACGAGGCACAGCAGCCACAGCACTTGGATGAACCAGAGCGGGCCGGTGCCGCTGACGGCCATCAGCATATACTTCGCCACGGCGGGGATTCCGTCAAACACCCCTTCCCGGGATGCCACGACGGTGTTGAAATAGCCCACCATCCAATGGAACACGAACAGGCCGATGGTCGATGGTACCAGCAGCTTCCGCGTACGGGCCTTGAACCAATCCTTGGCGGGATACTTCTGCAAGGCATAGCGGGCGCTGATGCCGGCCAGCAGGAACAACAGCGGCATGAAGAAGGGATACAGGATGTACATCACCACATCCTGGTACTGCCTGCACTCCGGCCACTCGCCGAAACCGCCGATGCCGCCGAAGACGCCCTTGTTGTTGTAGAAATAGAAGACGTGGTAAAGAAGCACCAGGAGCACGGTCACCCAGCGCAAATTGTCAATCCAATGCTTTCTCATTTTGTAAGGCCCTCCATGGCCTGGTCGATGATTCCTTGGAAAATGTCCGTCTTCAACAGCGCGATGCCCTTGTCGTCGCCCAGCATCATCAGGGTATCCCCCGGTTTGATGCCGTAAATCTTGCGGGCATCCTTGGGGATGACGATCTGGCCCTTGTCCCCTACCTTCACGACGCCGAAGATGTATTTACCGTCTTTATCCTGCATTTGTGGGAATAGTTAGAAATTTCCCACAAATTTAACGCTAATTTTATAATACACAAATGGAATCGTCCGAAATAATCGTATCTTTGCCCCCGAATTTTGAAAACGATCCTATGAATCATATTCGCATACTCCTTTTTCTGGCGGTTTCCCTGTCCCTGTTCTCCTGTGAAAAAGACGAGATAGTGACAGCGGGAGAGGACCTCGTGGAAGGAAAAGTGAGTGTTACCACCGTCCGAATCAACGGCACCAACGCCCGCCTGGACTCCGAGACCGGCACGTTCACGGCGATCCTGCCTGCGGAGACGGATTTTTCCTCCATGGACATTGCCTTTGTTACGAAGGCGAACAACATTTATATGGGCAGTCGGGAGCTGGCTTCCTCCAACACCGACATCGACCTGTCGGAGCCGCGGGTCATCCGTTTCGTTCAAAAAGGACTCTATCAAGATTATACGATCGTCGTCCGGAACACGGGACTGCCCATCGTCCGGATTGAGACGCCGGGAAAGAAGGCCGTCACCAGCAAGACGAACTGGATGGACGGCGCGACGATCCGGATCGAACGGGCGGACGGAAGCGTGGACTACGAAGGCAGCTTGGAAATCAAAGGCCGCGGCAACTCCACCTGGAACTATCCCAAGAAACCCTACGCCCTCCGTCTGAAGGAAAAAGACGAAATACTGGGCATGCCCAGCCACAAGCGATGGGTCCTCCTCGCCAACTGGAAGGACCGCACCATCCTGCGGAACGACGCCGCGTTCTGGCTCTCCCGCCACACCGGCCTTCCCTACACGGTCCGCGGCCAGTTCGTGGAACTGGTCTTCAACGGCGAGCACAAGGGCAACTACTATCTGTGCGAGCAGATCAAGCTCAACAAGAAGCGCGTCAACATCGAAAAGATGGACCCGATGGAGACCGACCCGCAGAAGATCACCGGCGGCTGGCTCCTGGAACTGGACACGTATGTCGACATGCCCGGCTA
>JAEEGI010030340.1_pt1 | contig 10168 bp, 6 predicted proteins | sample 8958751 | NCBI WGS metagenome assembly JAEEGI01 (sample SAMN16246545, study PRJNA631951) | gut metagenome | biome: gut microbiome; feature: rumen; material: KS-attached | host: Bos | place: Iran: Karaj | collected 2018-10 | reverse complement strand
CTTTGTCAGGGTTGGTGATATAAATCTGCACGCCATGCACCTCCTGCAGTGACTTGTCCACCGCCACGCTCAAGGCGTAGAACGGCTTGTAGTTGATGGGCCTGAATTGCATGCCCGGCAGGTTCAGCGCGTTCATCTTCATCGCCAGGGAGTCGGCATTGATCCACGAAGCGGCAAAGGTCTGGAACGGCAAGGTGTAGCCGATACCTGTATTGAAGATGTACAGCTCGCCCAGGATGCCCGACACGGGATAGAAGAAAGCACTCTCGGGCGTGGGAATCTGCGGCGAGGGCAGCACCCAGGGCATACCCGTGTCGCGGAACTTCATGTCACGCTTCCAGCCCTCCATGGGGATGACGGTGAGTTTGCAGCCGTGGCCCGTCTTGGAGCGCTCGGCGATGATGCCCTCCTCGTTGAGGAAGGTAGCCAGCTCACCAGGCGTGAGGCCATAGATATAGGGGATGGGATACTTGCTCACGAAGGAGAAATACCCGTCCTCGACGAGGTTGCCCTCGACCTTGTTGCCGCCCAGCGGATTGGGACGGTCCAGCACCATGAATTCGGTGCCGTGCTTGGCGCAGGCCTCCATGCACACACCCATCGTGGCATAGAAGGTGTAGCTGCGGCAGCCTATATCCTGAATGTCATAGACCAGCACGTCGATGTCCTTGAGCATCTCGGCCGTCGGCTCATGCGTCTTGCCGAAGAGCGAGTACATCTTGATGCCCGTCAGCGGATCCACTGCGTCACCCACAGCATCGCCCGCATGAGCATTGCCACGCACGCCGTGCTCGGGACCGAACAGCGCCACGAGCTTAACGCCCGATGCCTCGTTGAGGATGTCAACGGTGCTCTTGAGGTTGTTGTCAATGCCGCTGGGATTGGTCACCAGTCCCACGCGTTTGCCCTGCAGCTCGGCAAACCCGCCGTCACGCAGCACCTCGATACCCGGCTTGACGACCCTGCGTCCAACCGCACCAGCCGTCATCACCACCATCACACTCAATATCAATAAAACTATCTTCTTCATATTCTTTAAATAAATTAACAACTGATTAATCTGAAATATCTGAAGGCATCCGCACAACTGAAAACAACTGACTAGTCTGAATTATATGATTTTTGTTTCATATAATTATATAATCGCTTAATATTCAATGGACTTTCGCCAAAATTAACAAGTAAAGCCAAATCGAATCCTGTCGCTTTTAAATAATTGAAAACTTGGGCTTCATGAACTTCATTCAATTGAGTGATAGCTTTGAGTTCAACTATTATTTTACCATAGCAGACAAAATCAGCAATATACTCCTGCTGAAGAGGCTTTCCTTTATAGAACACTTTTAATTTAGCCTCCCGTTCATAAGGAATCCCAGCTTCTTTAAATTCAAGTTCCAAAGCTTCCTGATAAACTTTTTCAAGAAACCCGCTACCCAGTTCAAAAGCAACCGTTCTCAAACAACCTCTTATAGCATATGTCTCTTTCTGAAATAAATATTGCGGCATAGCAAATCAGATTTTTCAGATTATTCAGTTGTTATTAAGAGTATCAGTTGTTAAACAGTTTCGGTATCGTTTTTCTTGCCATAGTTGGGGTCGACGCGGCGATCGACGAGGTAAGTAACGACCAGTGTGGCGATACAGCACACCATGACCATCCAGAAGAAGTTGGCATAGCCGATAGCCTCCTGGATATAGCCTGCAAACATGCCCGGAATCATCATACTCAGGGCCATGAAAGCGGTGCAGATGGCATAGTGAGACGTCTTGAATTCACCCTCGCTGAAGTACATCATGTACAACATGTAGGCGGTGAAACCGAAGCCATAGCCGAATTGTTCAATGGCAATGGCGGTGGAAATAGCCACCAGATTAGTCGGCTGGCCGACAGCCAGATAGACAAAGGTAGCACAGGGCAGAGTCATGCAAGCCGCCATCCACCACAACGATTTCTTCAAGCCGACCTTGGCAGCAAACAGTCCGCCCAAGATACCGCCGATGGTCAAAGCCAGCACACCGATCGTGCCATAGACAATGCCCACCTCGGCTGTCGAGAGGCCCAAACCGCCAACGTCCTTGCTGGCAACCAGGAAGGGGGTACACATCTTGATGAGGAAGGCCTCGGGCAAGCGGTACAACAGCATGAAGACAATGGCCAACCACACGTAAGGCTTGGTAAAGTAGGTCACAAAAGTGCGGCCGAACTCATTAAAGATGGCACCGACGGTGGGTTTCTCGTCCTTCAGGGTCGAGGCATCGCTCTTCACCCTTGGAATAGCAAAGGTGTGATACAGCGTGACGACGCTGAACAGCACCGCGGCGACTGCCATTGTGATCATCCACGACATGGGGATATTGCCATTCTTCAACTCAATGGCACCGGCGATGGCCACCAACACACCCTGGCCGAAGATCGACGACAAGCGATAGAACGTGCTACGGATGCCCACAAAGGCCGCCTGCTCGTTCTGACGCAGCGCCAGCATGTAGAAGCCATCGGCAGCAATGTCATGCGTCGCCGAGGCAAAGGCGGTGATTACAAACAGAATCAGCGTAATGGCGAACATGCTGATAGGGGTCTGACCCGACGCAATCGTGGCAGCATCAGGACGAGGCATCGTCAGTGTGAGTAGGATAAATGCGATACTCATGAGCACCTGCATCGAGATGGTCCACCACCGCTTGGTGCGGATAATGTCCACAAACGGGCTCCAGAAAGGCTTAATCGTCCACGGCAGATACAACAAGCTGGTGAACAGTGCCATCTGTCCGTTAGGCACACCCATCTTGGCCAGCATCAGCACCGAGATGTTGTTCACGACAAAGTAAGGGATACCCTCGGCAAAATAGAGCGTCGGAATCCACAGCCATGGCGTCCTCCTTTTGGTTTCAATCTGAACTTCTTTCATTTCTTTATTTAGTTTTTAAGTTTAAATCTTATGGTGTCGTTAAGGACCTTAGAGACTTTAAAGACCTTAGGGTCCTTAAGCTTAATATCTCTTCTCGATTGAAGCTCCGACGAAGTAGTGCAGCAAAATCTGCTTGTAGTCATAGCCCTTAGCACCCATCACGGCAGCACCAATCTGGCACAGGCCGACGCCGTGGCCCCACCCTGCTCCACGCAGGACAAACTTGGCGGGATAACCATCCTCTCCGATGTCGTGTTTCTCGACGACGAAGGCCGAGCTATACAGGCATGAGGGCGACAGGGCATAGCGGATCGTCAATTCCTTGCCGATGATGCGTTCGCATTTTTCGCCCACAATGCGCAGGCGGTATAACCTACCGCTGGTGCCACGCGCCACAGGTTGCAAGTCGCGAATGCGGCCATAGTCAATGCCCGTGCGCTCATGAATCAGCTGGGCAAGTTCGTCTTGGGCATATTCCACCTTCCAGCGATAGAAGTCCTTGGTCTCCTGGTCATAGTCGTTGAGGACCTGGGAGAGAATCTCGGGGTCGGTGGTGTTGCAGAAGGCGCTGGGACTCGACAAGATCCACTCGGCAGCGTTGTCCTCACGGGTCAAGTCAGGGAAGTCCTCCTCATTCTTGCCGTCACGTCGTGCCTCCAAGTAGTCGTGGTGATGCGGCTCCCAGCAGTTTTCAAATTCCTCCATCACGCCACCGCAGGACTTACTGAAGCGCGCGTCACACAGCGCACCGCCGTGCATGAGCACCTGGCCCCACGTAGCACGGATGGCCTGCTCCACTTTTTCGGTCGTGGCTCGGGTGATGCCCTGGTAGCGCTGGCAGTGGTCATCGGCACACACGTCGAAGTTCACGTGGTCGTCGCGGTCCCACCACTTGACGAGTTCCTCGGGGGTATCCATCATCTCACCGGGAGCATCGGGGTTGCGCTCGATGGGCTTGACGGTCTCCTCGGTATGGATTTGTGCCAGCAACCAGCTGCGGGAAATGACCGCATGGGCTTTCAGCAGTTCGAGTGACGCGTTGGCGCTCATCTCACTCGAGATGACGCTCAACAAGTAATCCTCAACGCTCAGCACGTTGACGGGCGTGAGTTTGCCGTCCTCGACGATGAGGTGCAGCGCACCCTTAAACGTCTGGTCTTCCTGACGTTTCCAGTGGAAACTCACACCGATGGTCACCGCCTTGAGCGTAAAAGATGCATTCTCGGCATCGACAGGCTCAAACAGCAGTTCGCCATAGCGCTGGCCACACCACTCAACCTGCCCATCTACACAGCGAGCCACCTGCCCACCGCTACAAGCAGTACCATTCACGCGGTAGTCACCATTGAGCACGAACTCCACTTGCGGCTCATTCATGATGCCCACTCTCACTTGCGGTATCTTATTCTCGTCCATATCGTTATCGTTTATTATTGAAGTCAAAAATTACATCAAAAGAACCGTCCCTTTTTTACGTTAAATGGGTTGGATGTCTTCCCAATGCTGGGTGAAACCGTTTATTACGGGTGACAGGTCCTTGCGGGAAAGGCACAGTTCATCATAGAGGGCCTGGATGGTCTCGGGGGTAAGGGCATCAAAGTCCTTGAACTCGGGGACGGCCCACAAGCCACCCATATCGACAGCACCAGGGCTGAGCAGTAACTGACCTTCTTTCTCGCCGTAGCAGGCAGGGCGATGCTTGCGGCGAGGGAATACAACCATTCGCCACATGCGATCAGCCGTGCTCCACCAGCACAACACATTGACCATCGGCTCGCCAGCATCCTCAGGTACAGGCAGCAAGTCCAGCAGTCGTAGGGCATAGCGCTCAGCGGCACGCTGGGTCGAGGTCTCGATGGTGAAAAGGCTGCGTCCCAGCATATCGACATAGCCGATAAATCCCTCGTCACCATCGGCCAACAAGTGAGTCGTAGCATGAGGCAACTCGTCACACAACGGCATCTCGCCCTTAGCACCTGCCTGGAAATGGGCATGATCGGGAGCCGATGCACCACATTGTGGCCCGTTGTAGAAAACCACAAAGTCGGGCAATGCCTTGGCCAGCAGCAACATATCCCCCACCCTGCCAGCAATGCGTTGCGGCTCATGGTGCAGGTCGGCTATCGTGAGGTGACGCGAGAAGATGGGATAAGGATTGAGCTGTATCTTGTAGTGGTCACCCCACAGCACGGTCTTTTGTTTGGTGGGTTGGTGCTCGCGGCACAGGAAACACTCGCGTTGTGCCAGCGATTTCTTGTCAATGGCGGCAGCCGACGAGCGACGCCGTTCGGGATTGAATTGCAGCACAATGGTCGCCTCACCCACATGCAACGTGCGCGTAATGGCACTGGCCAGCGACGCATAATTGGCGCCAGCCACATCCCAGTCACGCAGTTGCCGTGCAATGAGTCGATCTATCACTCTGCTATAATCCATGATCTTTATTCGGTCTAGAGGCTCTAGATAATCTAGATAGTCTAGGTTGTCTAGAGCCTCTAGAAAACTATTAATTTTTCTTGTTAAGGGCTATGCGGGCCTGGAGTTCCCAGGTGCGGATGCGGTCCTTATACAGGTTGTTGCGGTTCATCTTCTCCACGTCGAGCGACGCGTCGCTGTTGTCGTCCCAGCGGCGGCACAGATAGACGGGATCATACACACGACCGATCTGGTAATAGCGCGAGATGTTCAAGCCCAGGGCATAGTCCTCGCCATAGCTGGTGTTGGGCAGTTTCACCTCACGCAGCACGGGCGTATAGAAGGCACGCGGGGCTCCCAGGCCGTTGATACGCAGGGCATTGTTGCGGCCGTTGCTGGGAGTCCACTCCCTGTGGTCGATGATGCCAGGAGGAATGGGATTGAGATGGATATCGGTCATCTGATAGGTACCGACAACCATGGCCACATTCTGCTCGTAGAAGGCGTCCACCATCGTCTGCAGCGTGTGCTCGTCCTTGTACATGTCGTCGCTGTCGAGCTGCACAATGAACTTGCCGACGTTCTGGCGATGGGCTGCCAGGTTCCAATAACCGCCGATGCCCATGTCATAGAAGTCGGCGATGATGTGGATCAGGCGCGGGTCATTGTACTCGGCAATCGCCTCACGGGTGCCATCGGTAGAGAAGTTATCCACTACCATCAGGTTGAACTTGAAGTTGCACTCCTGCTTGAGTACCGAGTCGATGGCGTCGCGGATGGTGCGAATGCGGTTGCGAACGGGAATCATCACCGTTGCCTCGACCTCAAAGTCGCCCTGGTCAAACTCGATGTGGCGGAAATTGGGCACTTGCTCGCCATTCTCCTCGCGTGTGGGTGACAGATAGCCGCCGATTTCCTTGAGGTGTTCGGTGCAGGCTTTTTCCATCTCGATCTGGCGGCCACGGTTGCGCGGGTCAACGTAGTCAAAGATCTTCTCGCCACTCTTGCGGGTATCCAGCTCGACGTCGCTGTACAAGAACTCGTTGATGTGGGTGATAGCGGCAAACTGCGACAACTTGAGGCGCAGGTCATACAGGCCGGCAAACTCATAGTTGGCCTTCATAGCCTCGACGGTCTTCTTGAAGCACTGGCTGCAGAAGAACATCACCGAACCGAAGTCGAAGTCATCCCTGAGGCTACCCATCTGGTAGTCGATGACGGGAGCCTTGTCGGCACCCTTCTCGGTCACGTTGTAGTGGTCGGCATAGAGCATACCCGACTGGGTGTCGTCGCCCAACTTAGCAAAGCGCTCCAGCGAGAAGGGACCCATCTTCAAGGTGTCATACTTGGTGTACAGCAGCACATAGTCGGCATCGGCATGCTGGGCGATGATACGCATCGTCTCACTCGAGAAGAGCACATTGACGGGCAGCATTTCGCAGCCCTCAACGGGCTTGGGTTTGTCCACGGTGGCGAGCAGGTAAATCTTGTTCACCAGTTCCTCATTCTTGAGGTGCTCAATGGTTTGCGCCACCTGATCGGGGCTCACAAACGGAATAAAGCAATTAATTCTTCCCATAAATTATTCTTTTGTTTTATATATTGTTGATAATAATTGACTCTTTCTCTCTAGACCCTCTAGAATATCTAGATTATCTAGAACATCTAGCCCCTAAAGCCTATTTAAGGTACTCCATGATGCGGGTCATCAGGCTGGTGCGTTCCTGGGCGGTGGTAACCGTTTCAAGCGGGAAGCCCATCACCACGGTGCGGTAGTTGCCGCGGTCGCTGGCGATGGCGGCGGGCAGGCCGTTCTCGCCGTAGCGCAGCCAGGTGAAGCCGCGGTCGTCGCTCGCGCGGATGGCATCGGGCGACTCTACCGCATAGGTCTTGTCGTTCAACTTATTGGCAAACTGCCAGAATCCGGGCGACGACAAGCGGGTATCGGGACTGTCAACGGCGGTGACGGTGCCGTCGAGCGAAGCTCTGCCATGAAGACCCTCAAAGCCGAGGACGTTCTTGACAAACGCCTTGCCTGCCTCGTCGTTATTGCCGGCGGCGTTGTCCCACAGGTCGCTACCCACGTAGGAGCCCGACACGAACACGCTACCGCCAGCCTCGGTGAAGCTGCGTAGGGTCTCCATCAGGCCCGGTGTATAGATCTTGAAGCGTGAGGGCTTGAGGCCACTGCCCGTCTTAATCTCCTTCTGCTTACCCAGGATGAGGTCCATCAGGCGATAGTCGTTGGCGTTATAGCTCTCCTCAAGTGCCTGCTGGCTGCATGACACGAAGGAGTAGCCGGCTTCCATCAGCGCCTGGCCATGCAGGGCGGGATAGTCAAAGGTATTGCCTGCCACGTTCATCGTCTCGTGGTCGCTGCGACTGCTGCCGAAGCCCGGTGCATCATCGTCCTTCCACTCGATGGCGCGGCGGAACTCATACTGTGAGCCTAGGTAGTTAATCTGCTGGATATAGGGCACACCGTGGTCCTTGTTATCGTCAAAGCCGGCACGCTCGGGACCGTCAAACCAGTCGGGAGCGCTCACGCGGGTGAAGCCATTGACCACGAGCACATCGCCCTGGCTGCCGGCGGCCTCACCCAGGCTCAATATCTCGCTGGGGAAGCTGCGGCCACCATCGTTCATGGCGATGATGCGATAGGAGTGCAGTTTGTTATCTTTGATCGTCACGCTGTACTGCGGGCCCTTGGTGACGGCGATTTCCTTGAAGGCACCGTCCAGACCCACGCGTTCACACACGATATAAGTCGTGGGATCGGCATTGTCGCTCAAGTCGTCGTGGGTGGGATCCCAGTAGAGCAGGTAACGCCCCTTCTCGCTCTTGCTGATGGCAAAGTTCTTGACGGGCAGGGGCTGCACGACGTAGGAGCGGTGGTCACGCTGGGCGATGAACTTCAACATACCTTTATAGATCGCGCGGCTCACGTCGAAACGGAACATCGGGTCAAGGCCATATTTCATGTCGGCAAAGTTCTGGTGCGACAGCAACTCCATGAGTACGGCGGGCACCTCGGGCACTCGCGCCTCATAGTAGCTCCTGTCCCACATGCCACGGCGCGTCCAGTTGGGTTCCCACTTGGCGCGGATGTCCTTGACAATCTCGCTCGAGAGCAGGTTGCAGTACTTGCGAGACAGTTCGCGCGGGGTGCCGTTGGCATACTTGCCGAACTTCTTGCCGCCGCTATTGGTGCAGTAGATCAACAGGGTGCCCACAATCTCGTCGTCGGGCGTGCTGCCGGCATCGGTGTGCAGGCAGAAGGAGATATCCACCGGCACCTTCAGGCCACCGCGCTGGGGCAACACGTCGCTGCCGCCAGCCAGGTAGTTCACCCACTCGCCGCGGCTGCGGTAGTCGTCGGTATAGTCGTTGATGCCGTGGGAGGTGGAATAGACGCTGTCAGGGAAACCCGCCCACTGCAGGTAGTAGCGCGAGCCCAGGTGGAACCAGGGATGCTCACCGCTGCCGATGTAGCTGTAGTCCACGCCTTCCTTGCCCAGGAATTTCTCGTTTTCCTGCTCGGCGGCGAGGCGACGGTTCTCCTCGGTGGGCAGTGCCACGCGGCGCACGATGTTGCCCTTGCCGCCGCCCACCTTGATGGCGTCGGCAGTGATGACGGCATCCTTGTCGTCGCTCAGGTTAGACACCTCGACGACGGCCTTGTTCATGCCCTTGGCCAGCGGGAAGGTGCCCAGATAGACCCACACGCCGCCAGCCATCGTCTGATCGACACGGAACTGGCGCGCTCCGCTCAGGCTGTTGACGGTATAGGTCACGTCACGGGCGCTGTTGGGCAGCGATTTATAGGAAATATAGACGGCAAACTCGCCAGCCTCGGGCATATCGACGTCCCACGAGGCGGTCGAGAGTTTCTTCTTGTCTTTCTCGGCCATCACCATGCGGTAAGAGCCCTCAGTAAAGGGATTCTCAAAGTCCTTGTAAGTCGGGCGCAGGAAGGCGAAACCGCCGTCGGTACCGGCGAGCCACTTCTGCTTGCCGTTGCGCTCGCTGTAGCCCTGCTGCGCCTCACCGCCGTCGTTATCGACCACGACGCCAAAGTTGTGCGTGTCGCGTTCGCGGGCGTTCCACACATAGGCTCCCGCGTTCTCCAGCATCGGGATGAGGAAGGGCAGCACATAGCTGTGGGTGTACATGTCCTCCACCGTCTGCATCAGGCGGGCACGCTGCCACTCCCAGCGGTTGAGCTTGGGCTCGAAGTACCACCCGTGACTGGGCCACATCGCCACGATGTTACCGTCCAGGCCATGCTTGTAGTGGCGGTTGGCGTCAAGCTCGCTGATGAAGGGGGCATGCTTGCGCTTGTAGGCGGGCTCATAGTCGGCAAAGTACTGGTTGATGTCGTTGCCCATGATGGTGATGAGCACAGGGCTATGGCCATAGTCGCCGCCCAGCGCCTCGCGGATCTCGCCACGCATCTGCTCGATGCCCTCCTGGGTGAACGGCACGTCGCCGAAGTTCTCACTCACGTCAACCTTAACGGTGTCGTTCTCAACGGTGATCGAACGCACCTTCAGGTCCCCCACACCCATCAGCTCGGGCAGCTTGCTGGAAACGATGCGCTGCACGGCATCCTGCTGCTCCGGGGTGAACGGCTGTTCCTGCGAGAACGTCTGTTCCTGTGCCTGCAACGGCGACATTACCGCCCAGAAAGCGGCAACACTCAACAATACTTGAATTGTCTTCTTCATATTTTGGTTTATTTAATGATTTGTTCAGCCAATCAAATGTATCTCCAATGAGCCAAATAAGCCCATCAGTTATGCAACAAAAGTAGTACTTAACTACGAAAATCCAAAACAAAACCC
>JAEEGI010030338.1_pt1 | contig 10168 bp, 16 predicted proteins | sample 8958751 | NCBI WGS metagenome assembly JAEEGI01 (sample SAMN16246545, study PRJNA631951) | gut metagenome | biome: gut microbiome; feature: rumen; material: KS-attached | host: Bos | place: Iran: Karaj | collected 2018-10 | reverse complement strand
CATAATATCAGTGTAGTAGTCCGGGTTATTATCGGGGAAAGAGCAGTTTTCTGGATCAGATTTTTCTTTTCCATTGGCGTAAGCTGTAATGGTCTCATACATCTCTATTGGATAGGTGTTGTTGTAATCATATGAATCCAGGTAATAGGCCCCGGGTACAATCTCATTTGAAGCTTTGTACCAGACGTCTTCTCCAGCTTGCATCTTTTCGTTGATATCCTCTGAATATAATTCTTCGGAGCTAAGCACGGTGCCATTAAGAGTTAGCTTCCAACATTCTGCATATCCCATATGCCCCCAATAGCTGAGAATTCCGTTTTCACTAGGAACTGCATAGAATCCTGTGTGTCCCATTGAAAGATCATCTATGAATTTTGCCTCTCCATCAATATAGGAATATAGCTTTCCGTGATATGCAGCTTCGCAGTCGCCATATCTTATCAGAAGTTCAGGTATATTATCTTTGTCTATATCATATAGCCAGTAACAGTCGATGCATTCTGCAAGTTCATCATATGAAGCTTCTTCTGTAAGGGATGCTTTCTTTTCACGATCGGCCTCGATGATTTCTTTGTAAGCTTGTTTGTATCCTGCTTCAGAAGAAGGCTCCTCAGTACTTGTGTCTGAGGTTGCCTCAGAACTGCTATTTGATTCTGTTGTTGAGCTGATTATAGCTGAATTTGTTGTTTCCGCGGTGGATGCAGTTGATACGGCATCTGAGTTGTCTTTCTGATTAGGGGGTGTGGATTTGCCGGAGCATGCGCTTAAAGTAAGTGCGGCAGCAATTGCCATAAATAGTATTTTCTTTTTCATGTAATGACTCCGTTAAATTTTTAAATGTTTTATTCTTCATTGATATCTTACTACATTTTAGGTACAGCGGAAGGATACACCACTTTTTCATAACACACAAAGGCTGCGCCAAAATGTTCGTAGCCTTTCTCCCTACAACAACCCGATTTCATGGGGATTTATATAAATGGTACTTCGTTGTCTCATATAGTGTCGAAGTACTTTTTTGCATATAATTAGGGGAGTTAAAAGTATATGAAGAAAGTATTGACTTTAATTGGGTATATTTACAATGACATTATGGAGGGAGAACAATGATCAAAATTTACGGAATGCCTACATGTCCCTACTGCGATTACATTCATGAGCAGATAATAGGGCGTGAGAATGAATTTGAGTATATTAACATTGGCGAAAATATCAGGAATATGGGGGCTTTTACCAGACTTCGTGATACCAATCCGGCATTCGATCATTCCAAGGAAATTGGAGATGTTGGTATACCGGCCTTTGTTCTTGAAGACGGAAGCATAACTCTTGATCCAGCGGTTGTGGGCCTAATTGAATATGGAACACCTAATGCCTGCTCTATAGAAGATCATAAAAGTGGAAGGAAAGGGTGTTAGGGGATACATGAGAATAGATAAAAGAGTAATGACTGAGGAGATCATTAAGTGAAAAGAAGATATTTAGCCCTGGGGATGCTTACGCTAGCCATGGTATTGACAGGCTGCGGATCTAAAACTGAATCAGATGTAACAATCATCGGTGGGGCTGATGGACCGACATCTGTTTTTCTTGCGTCAAAGAACGATAAAGACAGCTACACGCAGATTGATCAGGAAACAGCAAAGCTGATGATGGATCTTGATGATGGTCATGTGATTGTTGATGTCAGGCGTCAGGATGAGTATGATGAAGGGCACATTCCGGGAGCTATATGTATCCCTAACGAAAGCATTACTGATTCTATGCCATCGGAACTTCCTGATTTTGAACAGATAATTCTTGTTTATTGCAGGAGTGGAAGGCGCAGCAAAGAGGCAGCACAGAAACTTTTTGATATGGGATATACTAATGTCTTTGAGTTTGGCGGAATTATCGACTGGACTGGAGAGGTTATTACAGAGGAGGCAAAAGAGACAGCTATGACACTTTCTATTGATGGAAAAGAAATGCCGGTTACATGGGAGGATAATGCTTCGGTAAATGAGTTGAAGGAAATCTGCCCACTCAAAGTAAACATGTCAATGTATGGCGGCTTTGAGCAGGTTGGATCAATAGGTCAGAGCATAAGCCGGGATGACAAGCAGATCACAACAGAGTTTGGGGATATAGTTCTTTATTCAGGAAATCAGATTGTGGTTTTCTATGGATCAAATTCCTGGGCATATACTAAGCTTGGGCATATTGATCTATCTGAGGAAGAGCTGACACAGCTTCTTGGTAATGGTGATGTTGTTTTAGAGATAAAGTAAGGGGCAAATTCGCACTTTTATGGAGAGTGAATCTGATGAAAATAGAGCATGTTGCTATGTATGTGACTGACTTGGAAGCTGCAAGAGATTTCTTTTTAAAGTATCTCGATGGCACTTCTAATGATGGTTATCATAACAAGAATACAGACTTTCGGTCTTACTTTATCTCTTTTGAAGATGGAGCAAGATTGGAGTTGATGACAAAACCTGAGATCGTAAATGCAGAAAAGCCTCTGTCAAGGACAGGATATGCACATATAGCTTTCTCTGTTGGGAGTAAGGAAAAGGTCGATGAACTTACGGAGAAGCTTAGAGCAGATGGCTATGAAGTTGTCAGCGGGCCGCGTACTACAGGAGATGGATATTATGAGAGCTGTATCGTGGCTATTGAAGGAAATCAGATAGAGATTACGGTTTGAGGAGATTTGGAGAGGGATGAAATATCTAAAATGGTTGAATCTGATACCGCTTATTATGTTCTTCATAGTAGATAAGCTGAGAGGAACATTGATCAGCAGGTATTTACTGATCATAATTATTGTACTTGGAGTTATGAATATGTTTATTGCAAAAGGAATGAAAGAGTATTGTATTTCATCTCTGATGCTTGTAGTATCGACTGCCGCTGGAATGATTCTCTACACGTATTATTACTACTATTTTGTCAGTGCTGGTCCTGAGACTCCGATTTTTGGTGCGGCTATCATGATGGTTTATGGATTTATTGCATTGGCTGTTGCCGCAGTTGGAACTGTTGTAGTGGGGATAAAGGATAGAGTGGCTGAGAAAAGGGCTTCAAGGACTATAGATGAGTAAGGACATTTTTTATGATAAGGATATCCGGGAACCATTGTTTGATTTTCTGGAAGACTCATTTGGAAAAGTGAGGATTCTTGAAGAGAAAAGAACCGGCAGTGCCAGAGCAGACGTCGTCATGATTACACCGGATTTTCTGTACGGCATAGAGATCAAAAGCGATGCTGATACATATGCCAGGCTTGAGAAACAAGTCAAGAACTACAACTGGTATTATGATCGTAACATTATTGTTGTTGGTTCAACACACGCAGCACATGTAAAAGAGCATGTACCTGACTGGTGGGGAATTATTACTGTTGAAGCTGACGAGAGCGGTGCGCCTGACTTTTATGTGATGAGGCAAGCAGAGGTAAATCCCAGAGTCAAGGATAAGAGGAAAATCTCCATTCTGTGGAGGACTGAGTTAAATCATCTTTTAGAGAGAAATGATCTTCCCAAATATAAAGAAAAGAGTAAGCTGTTCGTTCAGGAAAAGCTCATTGAAAAAGTTCCCGGTGAAATCCTGTGGAAGCAGGCGTATGAGGAATTGTTTGAGAGAGACTATAACACAATAGCGGAAGAAATTGATACCTATAGAAAGAATCGAAGAAAAGCATAGAAGGATGGAAAACTGTAATGGTCATTGCTGTTAGCGCATGCCTTTTAGGTGAGAACTGCAAATATAACGGTGGGAATAACTACAGTGAGAAGGCCAGGACGTTCTGTGAAGGGCACGAGGTGATTCCTATATGCCCGGAGGTAATGGGAGGACTTCCTACTCCAAGGGTTCCGGCTGAGATAGTGAAAGGGATAGTTACCAATAAAGAAGGCAAGGTTGTTGATAAAGAGTTCAGATCCGGAGCAGAGGCAGCGTTTAAGAAGATTATGGATTCTGGTGCTGAATTATGTATTCTTCAGTCAAGAAGCCCGAGCTGCGGAGTAAAAGAGGTTTACGATGGTTCTTTTACCGGAAAGAAGATCGCCGGAATGGGAGTCTTTGCGCAGATGGTTAGTGAAACTTCAATAAAAATGATTGACGTGGAGGACTTGGACTGAGGCTTATGTGGAAGATAAAGCAGATATTTGATGGAGATTATGGCTGCGAGGAGCTGCAGCCAAGACAGAAACCTAAGGTATCGGTTACTCTTGTGGATGTTGCTGGGAATGAGAAACTTGTGTCAGTGGAAGATGATTGGCTTACAGAGAATGGACTGGATGTTGGCTCTGAGTGGCCGGCAGGAGTATGAGAAAGGTTGGCAAAAGATGGAGGCGATAGAAGCTATTTTAACAAGAAGAAGTACCAGAAGATATTCCGGAGAAATGCCGGAAAGAGCGCTTGTAGAAAAAGTGATTGAGGCAGGCAGATATGCGCCTAGCGGTGGAAATAATCAGACTACCCACTTCATTGTTTTTTCAGATGCCGAAATCCTTTCTGACATGGCGGGATTAGTCTGCAAAGAGTTTGCAGAAATGGAAATCACTGAGGGTATGTATTCTTCTTTGAAGAATTCGATAAATGCGGCAAAGAAAGGTGGATATATATTTCACTACGGAGCACCTGTTTTCATAGTTACAGCCAATAAAAAAGGCTATGGCAACGCTATAGCAGACAGCGCCTGTGCACTGGAAAACATGATGATAGCTGCCAATGCTCTTGACATGGGCTCATGTTGGATCAATCAGCTTCACTGGCTCGATGAAAATGAGGCTGTGCGCAACTTCATGTATAAGTATGGTCTTAGGGAAGATGAAACGATAACCGGAGGCCTGATATTGGGATATTCTGAGGCAGGAGAGCCAATCAGGGAACCGCTTGAGAGAAAAGGTAATCCGGTAACCTGGGTAGAAAAGTAAGGGGATAAAGATGAGTTGGGAAAAGATTGATGAGAGTACATATCAGTACGACGAAGGTGGAGTGAGATTTTTTCTTTTGATGGGTAAGAAGGAAGCTCTGCTGATTGACAGTGGAATGCAGACGCATAATGCAAAAGAGCTTGTAAAGGAGCTGACAGATCTTCCTGTCAGACTCTTTAATACACATACGGATGTAGATCATGTTGGCAGCAATGAAGAGTTTGATGAAGTGATGATGAATCCTGCTGAGCTTGTTAACTATAAGTTACCGCATCCTTCACAGAAGATTGTTCCTGTATATGATGGAGATGTGATCGATCTTGGAAAACGTGAGCTGCTGGCAATAGCGCTCCCGGGACATACGCCGGGAAGCACAGCTCTTTTGGATAAAAACAGCGGAATGCTCTTTAGTGGGGATCCCATACAAGATGGGCATATCTTCATGTTTGGTGAGATGAGGGATTTAAGTGCATATATCCATAGTCTCAGGAGACTTGATAAATACAAGGATGACATAAAAGGGATATATGCCAATCATGGAACACTCCCGGTGGATTATTCTATTGTGCCAAAGCTCATTGAAGGGGCACTGCAGGTTGAAAGAGGAGAGATTGTTCCTGTTGAAGTGGATAGGTTCGGGAAGACTGTCCATGTGTATGATATAGGGGTGGCATCATTTCTGTGTGATTGATAGATGAAAAGCAGATTTTTTTATGAGCTAATATTCAGGAGGAATCTTATGGCTGATAAAGTAGCTGTCGTAACCGGTGGCGGACATGGAATTGGTAATGCAATTGCTGATGCATTCAGGTCCATTGGTGTAGAGGTTCATATCATAGATATAAAACCTGGTGACTGGTTTGTTGGAGATGTGGCAGATAAGGAGACGCTTGAGGCATTTGTAAAGAGTGTGATAGATAAGTCCGGTCATGTGGACTATCTTGTAAATAATGCGCTCCCTGTCATGAAGGGAATCGATGAGTGCAGCTATGAGGAATTCCAGTATGCATTGTCAGTAGGAGTTACAGCACCGTTTTATCTGACTAAGCTTTTGACGCCGTATTTCGCTGAAGGGGCCTGTGTAATAAACATTGCTTCGTCCAGAGACCGTATGAGCCAGCCTCAAACTGAAAGCTATACAGCAGCTAAAGGCGGGATATCAGCGTTGACTCATGCCATGGCAGTAAGTCTTGCAGGAAGGGTGCGAGTAAACAGTATATCCCCCGGATGGATAAACACCACAGACGAGGTGATTGATGGAGTGGACGCGACCCAGCAGCCAGTGGGAAGAGTCGGAAGGCCCGAGGACATCGCAGAGATGGTAATGTTCCTGTGCTCCAAGAAAGCAGGATTTATTACCGGCGAGAACATCTGCATAGATGGAGGCATGACCAAACTGATGATATATCATGGTGAACATGGATGGACATATGAAGATAAGGAAAACAACTGAGAAAGATATTGAAAGAGTAATGGATATATATGCTTATGCCCGCAAATTCATGGCAGAGCATGGAAATCCCAATCAGTGGGGGAAAAGAAACTGGCCGCCTGAGACGCTGATCAAGGCCGATATCGAAAAGGGTTGCAGCTATGTCTGCGAGAATGAGCAGGGAGTTGTAATAGGAACATTCTACTATAACCAGGGAGAAAACATTGAGCCTACATATATGAGCATTGATGATGGAGAGTGGATTGGGGATAACCATTACGGAGTGGTTCATAGGATTGCTTCTGATGGTTCAGAAAAAGGAATTGGCTCTTTTTGCATCAGATGGGCTTTGGAGCAATGCGGCCACCTTCGGATTGATACTCATGGGGACAACATGGTTATGCAGGGAATGCTGGAAAAGCTTGGATTTACTCATTGCGGAACGATATATGTTTTTGAAGATAATGATCCGAGACTGGCTTATGAGAAGATAATCTGAGCAGGATGGTTTTAGAGTATAATTAAGATATATGAAGCCGCAGCATCTTTTATATGAAAAAATGTTGCGGCGTTGTGTTAGGGAGGACCCTTCGGTGTGTGATCCGAAGGGATGTGTGTTATGAATATGAAAAAGTGTTGTATGGGGGTCAAGAAACTTTGTTCTTCTTGATGGTTTTATCATACAGTTTGAACTTTAAGCGAAGCTAAAAATGTTGTGAAAAGATTGTGACGAGATATATTGGAGATGATTGGAGATGATTGATTCTGATGGAATTGATAGTTAAGCATTTCAATGAGCTCTGTACCAATGAGCTTTATGAGATATTAAAAACGAGATTTGAGATTTTTGTTACAGAACAGGAGTGCCTTTATCAGGATCTGGATGATAAGGATCAGGATGCGATACATGTCTTTTGTTGGAATGAAGCAGGCAGAGTTGCAGGATGCCTTCGAGTGTTTTGGAAGGACCATGATGTAAGCGCCGGTATTGCACAGATTGGTAGGGTGGTTACACTTGAGCATGGTAAAGGAATTGGTGGTCAGCTCCTTCATAAGGGTGTAGAAGTTGCAAGGGAGCAACTTAAGGCTAAGAAGATCTATCTTGAAGCTCAGGAATATGCCATAGGTTATTATGCCAAAGAAGGCTTTGAGGTAGTATCTGATGTGTTTATGGAGGACGGAATTCCTCATGTGAAGATGGAGCGAAACGAAAAAGGTGATGAGTATTATTTTGAGAATCATAGGTTTGATGAGCCGCCTGAGCGTGAAGGCGAGGCTCCAAAACTTGATTTTATGAATGAATAACATAGAGAAAGATCTTATTGGGGTGTAGAAGATATGTGGTTTTTATTTGCAATTCTATCAGCGGTGTTTGCAGCACTGACATCAATACTTGCCAAGGTCGGCATTGAGGGAGTTGATTCTAATCTGGCTACAGCGATAAGAACCTGCGTTGTTGTGGTGATGGCCTGGGTTATGGTGTTCATTACGAGTGCTCAGGGCGGTTTAAGTTCAATCGGCAGAAAGAGCTGGATCTTTTTGATTCTGTCAGGACTTGCTACCGGTGCATCCTGGCTATGCTACTACAAAGCTCTGCAGATGGGTGAAGCTTCGAAAGTTGTGCCTATCGATAAGCTGAGTGTTGTTATTACGCTGGTGCTGGCATTTGTCTTTTTACATGAGGAGTTCACAGCAAAGTCTTTGATCGGTTGTGTGCTGATCGGAGCAGGGACGCTGATTATGGTAATTTAATGGTGGATGGTAAATGAGGTTTGGTGATGACTTCAATTCGTGAAGAAGTAGTTAAGTACATAAAGAAAAAGTATAAGGCCTCTCCTGAGAATCTTTGGAGGAGTTATCCGGACTATGCTGTTTTCAGGCATGATGATAATCGGAAATGGTTTGCAATCATCATGGATGTAGATGCAGATAAGCTTGGGGTTCCCAGAAATGATCGGGTTGATATCATTGATATTAAGATTGATGATCTGATGCTCAGGGACATTCTTTTGCAGCAGGAGGGATATCTTCCCGGCTATCACATGAATAAGCAAAAATGGATAACCATAATGCTTGATGGAAGTGTGGACCTGCAGCAGGTTTGCAGAATGATTGATGCCAGCTTCCTGGATACTGCTTCAAAGAAGAAAAAGGATAAGTTCAGGCAGCCAAAAGAATGGATAGTCCCTGCAAATCCCAAGTATTACGACATTGAAGCAGCATTTGATGCAGCTGATGAGATTGATTGGAAGCAGGGAGCAGGAATCATCAAAGGCGATACGGTATTTATGTATGTGGGAGCTCCGGTATCTGCAATCCTTTACAAGTGCAAAGTGACAGAGGTGGATATTCCTTATGACTACGAGGATAAGAATCTTAAGATAACAGCACTTATGAAGATCAAGCTTTTGAAGCGCTATAAGCGTGATGAATTCACGTTTGAAAGGATTAAATCAGAGTATGGAATCTATGCAGTGAGAGGGCCGAGAGGCATTCCTAACACTCTCAGCGCTGCACTAAAATAAGATGGAGATTAAAAAATGTCATACTGTTCCTGGGATCAGTATTCAGAACTGAATATAAAGTATCACGGCTCTGAGTGGGGCGTGCCTTTGCATGATGACAGGGGACAGTAACAATGTATTCCCATCTGCAGGCCTGCGGTATCATCAACGACCATGATAAGAACTGTCCATGTTATAAAAAGATTGTTGAGAAATATCCTACAGTAGCTAAGAAAAGATTTTTGGAAAAACAGGTTATGTATTTTGGAGGCTAAGAAAGATCAATGATTACAGTAAATCTTTACTATAAGGGACAAAACGGCGCTGCCAGGGCTTTTGCTGATGAGATGGAAAAGTCTGGAATCGCGGATGCTATAAGAGCTGAGGAAGGGAATCTGAGGTATCAGTATTTTAGGCCACTTGATGATCCGGAGACAGTTCTTTTGATAGACAGTTGGACAGACCAGGCGGCCATTGATGCACATCATGCAAGTCCAATGATGAAGCAGCTTGCAGAACTTCGTGAGAAGTATGACCTGCATATGACTGTGGAGAGATTCGTGAGCGATGAGCTTGGCGATGACGAGAAGTTTATTAGAAAGTGACAGGAGTCGCTATGAAGAAAGTAAGAATCACTGTTAAGAAGATTGCCAGATACGAGGATCTTATGGCAGAGTATGAAAATCTAATAGAGCATGCCTGTTCCATGGAGCTTGGACAGACATTTATATGCAATGGTTGGGAAAAACCGGCAGGATTCTGCGATAGTGCCTGGGAGACAGTTTCGCCTTTTGTGATGACCTTGGCACATGGCGGAGAGAACTTTTATGACGGTTGGATGAAGAATCCCAAGTCTGCAATGATTTCCTGTAACGATGGATTCAGACCGGTGAGTTTTTTGATTGAGACGATGGATGAGGATAGTGACTAATGGTAAAAAAGATTGTTAGAGATCCAATGTTCCTGCAGCAAAAGTCAGAGCCTGCAACAGAGGCTGACAAGCAGGTAATTCAGGATCTCCTTGATACATTAAGAGCCAACCAGGATAGATGTGTTGGTATGGCTGCCAACATGATTGGTGTTAAGAAAAAAATTATAGTGGTGGCCATGGGACCATTCCATTTTGCTATGGTTAATCCTGAAATTACCAAGAAGAGTGGGGAGTATCAGACAGAGGAGAGCTGCCTTTCTCTCGATGGAGTAAGACCCTGCACCAGATATAAGGAGATTGAGGTGGATTATCTTGATCAGGACTTCAAGCCACAGCATGGTAAGTATAAGGACTTCACAGCGCAGATAATCCAGCATGA
>JAEEGI010030337.1_pt1 | contig 10169 bp, 7 predicted proteins | sample 8958751 | NCBI WGS metagenome assembly JAEEGI01 (sample SAMN16246545, study PRJNA631951) | gut metagenome | biome: gut microbiome; feature: rumen; material: KS-attached | host: Bos | place: Iran: Karaj | collected 2018-10 | reverse complement strand
AGAAGATCAAGGCGGGGGACTACGGAATTGATGAGATCCTTTACTCGCCCCTGAGCCGCGCGGCCGACACGGCACGGATCATCTCAGAGACCACCGGAATCCCGATGACCCTAGACACCCGGCTCATCGAGCAGAATTTCGGCAAATACGAGGGGCACGAGTGGGAGAAGAGTCCCGGCGAGTTCAGGCAGGCCAAGATGCAGTTCGCCTGCGACTACAGCGGCGGCGAGTCGATGCTCAAGCTCGGACAGAGGATCTACAACCTGATCGATGATGTCAGGGACAGGTCGGTCCGCGAGGGGAAGACGTTCCTCCTTGTGACGCACGGCGGCGTGAACCGCATGATCAAGTCATACTTCGTTTCGGAATCAAATGAGGAATTCAGCGTTTCGTCGATAGAAAACTGCTCGCTGGTGGAGTATGTGTTCGGCTACGGCTTCTACGGCGCGGACACTGCAGACATTAAGGACTCTAAAGGTCTGACCCCGAGAGATTACTACGACATTCTCTCAGGCATCTGGAGTGCCGAAACATGTGCACCCCGGCTGAGAGCGGAGTGGACCCCGCAGAACAAAACACTCGGGCAGTGCTCGATCACGGCTTTCCTAATGCAGGATATCTTCGGTGGCAAGGTCCTCGGCGTGCCGCTTGCGGACGGTAACTTCCACTGCTTTAATGACGTGGACGGATGCGTGTTCGACCTCACCAGTGAACAGTTCGGCGGCAGAAAACTCGACTACTCGGGCTGCCCCGAGCAGAAGAGAGAGGTACACTTCGCGAAAGAAGAGAAAAAGGCACGATATGAAATGCTGAGAAGATGGACCTTTGGTGACGGGGAGGTATGACCCACCTGGGGACGGGGGTTGTGGACCATGTACCTCAATGGTCCACCAACCCCCGTCCCCGGTGGGTCATCACAACCCCGTCCCCGGTGGGTCATCCCCTTTGTCATACATGCTCTTGTGTTTACGAAGTTTGTTGATATAATGGTATGAGGGTGGAGATCGTTTCGTTGATCGAAGGGAGAAATCATGAAACTTGTTGATCTGAAGTGTCCGAACTGCAACAGCACGCTTGAACAAGAGGGGGAGAATCTTGTTTGTCCTTCGTGCGGTGCGGTTTTCGCGATCGATTATGATGATTCTGATGTTGAGCGCGAGCGCATAAAGACCGAGGCTGAGCTCGAAGAGAAGCGCCGTGAGCACGAGAAAGAGATGCTCGAGCGGGAGTTCGAGCTTCGCGAGCAGGCCGAGATCAGGGCTGAGAAGAGGCAAGCCGGGAACGGGCATAAGTACGTCAACGGCAAGGCCGGCTGGGCTATTCTGATCGCGCTCCTCATAATCGGATGTTTCTCTTCGTATTTTGTTACCCAAAAGATTCAAAAGCAGAATGACGCTGCGGTGCAAGCCGAACAACAGAATAAGCCGACTGCCACTCCGAGACCGACTGCCACGCCCACTCCGACACCGAATTACTCGGTGACCCCGGAGGATATTGCTGCGCAGTTTGATGATTTCATCGAGTCCGGCAAGAACGCCCAGATGAAGGATACGGACTGCGGGGAATGGGACAGCGTGGGGCCCATATACGTTTATGACAAAAAATCTGTCGAATTCATCGACGCCTATATCGTCACCGACATTCCCGATGTAGCGATACAAAAGTCAAACAGGCTCGTGATCTTTTATAAGATCGTTTGGGAGCACGAGACCAAAGGCGAGAAGATCTGCTACGACGCCGTGTATTTCGAGGGTCTGAAGCCGAATCCGAACGGCGGTGTCATAAGCGATTTCAGCGCAAAAACCATCTTCAGGAGCCAGGCAGGCTGGGGCTGGCCGTTCGCCGAGAGCTTCGAGGACTACGACCAGTGCTACCGCGAGAACGTGACCGCACTTGGCGGCAAGGTGAGTGAAGTGAAGTAGGGTAGACACGGGGATGACCCACCGGGGACGGGGGTTGTGGTGACCCACCGGGGACGGGGGTTGTGGACCATGTACCCCAATGGTCCACCAACCCCCGTCCCCAGTGGGTCACCACACAGTTGACAAACAGTTAAACAAAAGTATATTATATCGAAACAGACTCTTTTTGAGGCTGTTTCGACTTTTAATATGTAAACGGAAGAATTATGAGCAAGAGAGAAAACAAAATAAAAAACAAAAAGGACATCTCCCGCGGCAGGGCGATAAAGAACAACTTTTTCGCTCTGAGACTTATAGGGAAGATCTGTCCGGCATTTGTTGTAAACGCCGGCACGGAGATGTTCCTCGGATACTTTGAGTGGCTGTTCTACAGCGCATTCTTTATGAGATATGTCATCAACTCGCTTGATACGGGCGAGTCTTTTTGGGATATCATGAAATTCGTCATCATCGTTGCGGTCGTCATGTTCTCGATGAACCTCTACGAGCGCATCCTCGCGGGCAGCTTTTACCCGGTAGCGGGCGCGAAGATCAACAAGGGCCTGTACACGAAGCTTTTCAGGAAGGCCCGGAAGGTCGAGCTCGAGTGCTTTGAGGACAACGAATTCTACGACAAGTACACGCTCGCCATGGAAAAGGCGGACGAGCGCCTCAGCGAAACAGTGAAGGCACTCTTCAAGACCATCTGCGGCGCGATCTCGAGCGTGTGCGCGTTCTACTTCATGTACGAGGTCGACAAGATCTCGGTACTCTTCATCATCCTCCCGATCATCGGCAACTTCGTCTTCAACAGGAAGATCAGTCACCTCGATTACGCGAGGAATAAGGACATGGCACCGTATAACCGTCGCATCGCGTACATAAACCGTGTCATGTACCTCCCCGAGTACGCAAAGGAGATGCGTCTTACGGGCGTCTTTACGCTTATGAAGAAGCAGTATCGTGAGGCGATCGGCGGGCTCGCCGGCGTGACGAAGAAGTACACGAAGAAGGCCATGGTCCTTCACTGGTGCTATGTCATGTTCACATTCTCGTTCATATTCGAGGGACTCCTCATCTACGGCGCGTACCGCACGATCTGGGGCGAGACGATGACGCTCGCCGAGCTCTCGGTCATGACGAGTATGATGGTTTCGACGACGTGGATCCTGATCGGATTTACGGACTCGCTGATGGCGCTCTTTAAGAACGGCCTCTTTGTCGAGTACTTAAGGTCGTTCCTCGAGTACAAGGAGAAGCTTCCCGAAGACTACGCAGGGGCAGACCCCGGTACCAAGATCGAATCCATTGAATTTAAGGACGTGTCTTTCGCATATAAGGACAAGACTGTTATCTCGCACCTCAATATGAGATTTGACGGAGGTGGAACATATGCATTAGTCGGACACAACGGCGCCGGAAAGACAACGCTTATAAAGCTCCTTCTGCGCTTCTACGACCCGACCGAAGGCGCGATAATGCTTAACGGGCGCGACATCCGCGAGTACGACCTCAGGAAATACCGCGCGCTCTTTGCGACGGCGTTCCAGGACCACAGGATGTTCTCGATGTCCGTCATGGACAACGTCGTGATGGGCGAAGACATCCCCGAGGACGAGAAAGAAGCGAAGGTAGTGGAAGCTCTCAAGCTTTCGGGCGCCTACGACAAGGTCATGTCGCTTCCGAAGGGGCTTGAGACCACCCTGACGCACGAGTTCGACGACGAGGGCGCTGTGCTCTCGGGCGGCGAGTTCCAGAAGATCGTTGTGGCGCGTGCGTTCGTCAAGGATTGCCCCATTAAAGTCTTTGACGAGCCGAGCAGTGCGCTCGACCCTATCGCCGAGGCGACGCTTTTCGACAATATCTACGACTCCTGCAAGGACAACACGCTCATCTTCATTTCCCACAGGCTTTCGTCCGTGCAGAATGCAGACAAAGTCTACCTTCTGTCCGAGGGAACCGTGAAAGAAGTCGGAACGCACGAAGAGCTCATGAAGCTCGGCGGGCTGTACGCTGATATGTACACGAAACAGGCGAAGAATTATCTCGCGATCTCCGGTGATGAGGAAAAAGGCATCGCAGACCCGCAGGAAAAGGATTCGGCCAAAAACGCCGCAGACCCGCAGGAAAAGGATGCGGAAGAGGCCGTGAAAGCGGGGGAGACCACATATGCGTTAAATAAAGAAGCTTCGGAAGGGGGTGCTCTGTAATGAAAAGAGTTTTACAGAATCATCTCTTCCTTTGGAAACTGTGTTTTAAGACGTGCCCCGGTTACATGATCTACTACCTGTACGACGGGTTCAGGTACCAGATGGTCGTGTTCGTCGAGCACGTGCTCGGCATCAGGTACGTCCTCAAGTGCGCGGAGCACGGGGAGCCGTTCTGGAAGGCGTTTCTGTTCATCGGCATCGTGCTGATCATAAACATGATCCAGATCATCCCGGACGGGTACTTTATCCACGGCTGGAGCTTTAAGAGCAAGCCGAAGCTCTACGCCGCGCTCAAGAACAAGATGTACGAGAAGGCGTCGCAGATCGATCTTTCGTGCTACGACGACCCCGCATACTACAACGATTTCGTGCTTTCCGTGGCGGAAGCGGAGAGCAGTATCGACAGGTTCCTCGTGACGCTCGCAACGCTTATGCAGGGGCTCACCGTCCTCTTCACGACGGGCGTGTTCTTCCTCATGACGGACGCGACGGGCGTGCTGTTCGTGCTCGTGTCGTTCGTGCTGCGCTTCGTGATGGCGAAGGTACTCAACAAGCTCAACTACAAGGTGCGCCTGAAGGTCAACCCGATCGAGCGTAAGCGCAATTACGTCAGTCGTGTGTTCTATCTTAACGATTATGCGAAAGAGCTCAGACTCCATCCTCAGGTCGGCGACAAGCTCGAAAAGGAGTTCGAGGAGGCCAATGACGAGATCATAAAAGAGCAGAAGAAGGTCGGGAAGAAGCGTACTTTCCTTATCTTCTCAAGGGATTACATGGTCGGCGACTTCATCATGGACGCGCTATACATCACATACCTTGTTTTCCAGGCTGCGGTCACACACTCGATCGACTACAGTGATGCCGTTATCCTCTTTAACAGGGCAGGGTCTTTAAGGGGCGGTATGTCGAGGATGGCAGACCTCTTCCCGCAGGCGCAGGAAAACAGCCTCTATGTCGATAAGATCAGGAAGTTCCTTGACTATGAGCCCGTCATCAAAGATTCGGTCGGTGCAGCCGTGCCCGCCGAAGGCTCGGATATCGTGCTTGAGAACGTTACATTCAGATACAACGAAAAGTCGGATCCCGTCATCAACGGAATCTCGCTCAGGGTTAAGCAGGGTGAGAAGATCGCGATCGTCGGCTACAACGGCGCCGGCAAGACCACGCTCATCAAGCTCCTCATGCGCCTTTACGATCCCGCGGAGGGTCGCATCCTCTACCACGGCAGGGACATCAGACAGTTCTGCCCCAAGGAGTACCGCCACCGCATCGGCGTAGTCTTCCAGGACTACCAGCTCTATGCTGCATCACTCGGGGAGAACGTCGTGATGCAGGATGGAGTGCTGAGTGGTCCGGGGGGGACGGGGGTTGTGGGTCATCTCACAGCCAATGACAGCCAGGTATCCCAGTCGAGAATTGGGCGAGGAAACGGCTGTGACGGTGTCACAGCCAAAGAGACGGGGGTTGTGGACCATGTTAGAGGAGAAGTGGTTTCGGCTCTTGAGAAAGCCGGCTTTGGCGAGCGCCTCGCTACACTTCCGCATGGCCTTGAAACCCAGGTTACTGCTGAGTTTGACAAAGACGGTATAAACTTCTCCGGCGGTGAAAGCCAGAAGATCGCTATATCACGTGCATTTTATAAGGATGCTGATATCCTCATCATGGATGAGCCGAGCAGTGCGCTCGACCCGATCGCAGAGTACGAGCTCAATAAGGCTATGGAATCGGCAGCCGTGGGCAAGACTGTGTTCTACATTTCACACAGACTTTCAACAACCCGTGACGCTGACCGCATCATCCTTCTCGAGAACGGACGAATCGAAGAAGAGGGCACTCATGAGTCCCTCCTCGCAAAGAACGGAAAATACGCACAAATGTGGAAGGTGCAGGCAGGACGATATAAATAACACGTGAGGTTGTGGTGACCCACCGGGGACGGGGTTGTGGTGACCCACCGGGGACGGGGGTTGGTGGACCATGAACCCCAATGGTCCACAACCCCCGTCCCCAGTGGGTCATCACAACCCCGCCCCCATAGACCACCCCCACCGGCAACCACCCCACTTGGTTACCTCAAGGGCTACATATCCTCTTGACAGTGGTTGGTGAGATGTCGAAGACGCGTGCTATCTGTTTATTGGTCAAGCCTTTGGATTTCAACGTTCGCACATAAGCGTTTCGGTCTTTGACGGGAAGGCTTACGGCGTCCGAAATTGATGACATATGCGTTACCGAATGAAAGAGCTCGATGGCCCTTTCGTCTGACAGATAGCGGTTGCGGTCGGGAGGGGCACCTTCAAGTTCGGGAATCTCGGGCGAGTCGTCCTCTCGGGCCATAAAGCGTTGAAGTTCGACCTTGGAGCCCACGACAACGCAGGCGAATGAGACGTTGACCAGACGATTGAATTCGCCAAAATAAGCGTTATAGCTGCTATAGCGGTAATCGGACGGGTAACGGCAGACATTTGCTTTGACGGGATTGTTGTGAACGTAGTTGAGGGCGGTCAGAAAATACTCTTCACTTTCGATGGCTTCGCTGTGAAACCGCTCCTGGAAAAGGTGACCGGTGCGACTGTACTTTTTGTTGTACCAAAGTACGAATCGGGCGCCGAAACTTCGGAAAAAACTCGACAACTCCTCTGGAGGAGAGTGGAGGATCAGATGGATATGGTTATCCATGAGACAGTAGGCATAAATATCAATATTATACTTTTTCTTGACATCTGATAAAATATAAAGGAATCTTTGATAGTCGGAATCTCCTTCGAAGATGATGTGCTGATTAACAGAACGAAGTATAACGTGATATATGCCGGTCATACTGATGACGCGTGTGTGTCTTGGCATATACACTCCTTACTATTAGATTTTTAATGGTTGTATTATACAGCAAAATGAGCTGAAATTCAATACGGAAAAGAAAATGGTCCATAGGGGACGGGGGTTGTGGACCATTGGGGATGACCCACGCCATGAAGCAGGTGAAAGCGGGTGCAATGGTATAAAAAGAGAGAGGTTAACGCTTATGACCAAAGAGGAAATGGAAAGCACAAACTGGAGTCAGTCGGTTGCGGGGGTGTGTTTTAAGGACGGGAAAGTACTGCTCGCCAGACATACTTATGGTGGTGGTAAGGGGAAGCTCATCATCCCCGGCGGATATGTCAAGTGCGGCGAGGCACCCGAAGAAGCGCTCCGGAGAGAATATATGGAAGAAACAGGCATCGCCGTCAAAGCGGGAAAGCTGATCGGAATAAGGTTCAGCAAGAAGGACTGGTACGCCGTGTTCGTGGCTGAGTATGTTGAAGGCGAAGCCAGGTCCGACGGGAACGAGAACAGTGAGGTTGTCTGGATGGATCCGAATGAGGCGCTTAAGGATGCTACGGTACCCGGCCTGACGAAGGAAATGATCAGGAAGGCGCTCACCGGTGAGGGCTTTGGGCTCACACCGTATGATACGGACAAGCTAGAGAATCATCTGTATGTATGAAGCGGGTGGTCGTTGGGGTGGTCCATAGGGGACGGGGATGACCCACCGGGGACGGGGGTTGTGGACCATGAACCCCAATGGTCCACCAACCCCCGTCCCCAGTGGGTCACCACAACTACCAACCAGGCGCGAGGTGAAAGACATGAATCTTATACTTATAGTAGGCAGTGGCGCCGTCGGGAAGATGACGGTCGGCCAGGAGCTCATGAAGATCACGGACTACAGGTTGTTCCACAATCACATGATGATCGAGCCGGTTATTGACATCATGGGAAAGTTTGACGGTGCGCTGGTGACGAAGCTGCGCGAGGACATCATGGATGCCTTTATGAAGACATCTTATCCGGGGATGATCTTCACGCTTATGTGGGCTTTTGATCTTGAAAGCGATTGGAATTACGTGAAGTCCCTCGCGGAGAAGTTTGAAGCTACGGGCGGGACAGTCTACTGCGTTGAACTGATTGCCGACAGAGCAGTCAGGATCGAGAGAAACAAGACCGAGAATCGTCTGAAGAACAAGGCATCGAAGAGAAACCTCGTTCTTTCCGAGGCAAGGATGCTGAGGGAAGAAACAAAGTATCGTCTCATAAGCAGAGAAGGCGAGATACCTTTTGAGAATTACATTAGGATAGATAATTCAGATCTTGAACCGGAGGTGGTGGCAAGGATGATCAAAAACCGATTCGGGCTCCCCGATCAGAGCAGGGCAGAGCTTATGAACAGGATGAAGCTTGAAGAAGTCCGTGAGGACGAGCTCCCTCTGCTTCATGAGATGCAGGTGAAGAGTTTTATGCCCCTCTACGAGAAGTATCATGATGATGGTTCGCCTGCTATCGAATCACTCGAGAGAATAAAGAAAAGGGCCGAAAGACCAAACAGAAAGTACTATTTCGTTGTGAAGGACGGCGCGAGGGTCGGGGGCATAAACGTTGGGCACAACGATCCTGAAGAAAAGCATGTTTCGTTCATCAGCCCGCTGTTCATCCTGCCCGAATACCAGAACAAAGGGTACGGTTATGTGGCGATTATGAAGGCGTTCGAGCTCTATCCCGATGTGACAACGTGGAAGCTCGATACTATCAAGGAAGAACCCGCAAACTGCCATCTGTACGAGAAGTGCGGATTCGTGCGGGTAGGGGAAGAGAAAGTCATAAACGAGAGAATGACGCTTATAGACTATGAGTTGAAGAGGTAATCATGATAAAAGCAGTGATCTTTGATATGTTCGAGACGCTTGTCACTCTCTTTGTCGGGAGGACGTATTTCAGCGAGGATATCGCGCGGGATCTGGGGATCGACGTTACGGAGTTTCGCAGGGAGTGGCACAAGAACGAGCACGATCGAACTATCGGAAAGCTGACGATCGAAGAAGGGATCGCGATGTCGATCGAGCCGTTCGGGATCTGCACTCCCGAGAATGTGGCTCTTGTGGCGGGAAAGCGCAACGAGGCGCTTTGCGACACGTTTGGCAATATTCCGGATGAAACGTTCGAACTCCTCGGCGAGCTGAAAAAGCGTGGCATAAAGATCGGGCTCATAACCAACACATTTTCCGACGAGCGCGCGCTGATACGATCAAGCAGGCTGTTCCCGTACTTCGATGCCGTCAGGATCTCGTACGAGGAAGGCGTATCGAAGCCCGACCCGTCGATGTATCTGTCAATCATGGAAGAATTCGGAGCCGAACCGGCCGAGTGTCTTTATGTCGGCGACGGCGGCTCGAAGGAACTATATGCGGCAAGGGAGCTCGGAATGAACGCGCTTCAGGCGGGGTGGTTTCAGAGCCTCGCGACGGAAGGTCATCTGCCGTGCCCGCTGCTGCCTGACTTCCCGCATGCCATGAAGCAGGCGGAAGTACTGGAATGGGTGGATAATGAGGGAAATACAGGAAGGAAGCAAAACAAACAAGAAAAACTAACCGAACAGTCTGTTACACGCTTGGTCGTCTTTACTTATGTGATGGTCGGAATGACAGCGTTGCAACTGTATCTTATGTATGTCGTCAGAGAACTGGTAATTCCGATGTCGAAGGATTTAGCCTTGGGAAAGGTCAACGACCCGATCCTTCAGGTGATAATATTCTTTTTTGGTTTTATAGTTGTCGGAGTCTACTTGTTCGTCCTTTTTGCCATAGCGCTTATAATGACGGTGATCGCGTTGATTCCCGCTTTTCTTCTCAGAGGTGTGGGCCTCAGAAAAAGCATCATCTCTACGATCACAAAAACAGAGTACACGATAACCAAATGTATCTATTTCGGAACGATACCGGTGGCAATCATTCCCGGATTGTTCATCTGGGAATTTGAAAACATATACTTTCTGATCATATTATCGGCTGGGTGGCTGTCTATAATGCTAATATATCTCTTAGGTGTAAGGAAATGGAGCCAAGGGCAACGAAAATAGTTGACCATGGGTGGTCCTTAGGGGACGGGGGTTGTGGTGACCCACCCGGGGACGGGGGTTGAGGACCATTGGGGTTCATGGTCCACCAACCCCCGTCCCCGGTGGGTCACCACAACCCCCGTCCCCGATGGACCATTACCTACCACCGCAGTAGGTGGTGATAAA
>JAEEGI010030335.1_pt1 | contig 10170 bp, 9 predicted proteins | sample 8958751 | NCBI WGS metagenome assembly JAEEGI01 (sample SAMN16246545, study PRJNA631951) | gut metagenome | biome: gut microbiome; feature: rumen; material: KS-attached | host: Bos | place: Iran: Karaj | collected 2018-10 | reverse complement strand
TCTGAGGTTACAAACATCAAGGTTAATGCTTTTGAGGATCCTCAGGAATCTTGTGTTCGCGGACTTGGTCAGGTTCTTACTGACAGCAAATACAAGCAGTATGGATACAGCATGAAAACTAGAATTTTCAAATAATACAGAGGTAGTATGAGACAAAGAAAAGCGAATGGTGGTATTCCAAGTAAATATTTGCTCACCATTTTATCTATTATTTGTATAATGCTTTTATTTTTAAGCTATTCTACCGGTTTTTCCGGTGGTCCGCTCGAGACGGTAGCAAACCATATTTTTATTCCAATGCAAAAGGGTATCGATTACATTGGAAGTACTATTGCTATTTCTTCTGCAGATACTAAGACCAGAAAGGAGCTTGTTGCTGAGAACGAGGCGCTTCAGGCTCAGGTAGAGGAGCTTAATGCAAAGATTAGTAACATGGAGCTTAAACTAGATGAGTTAGATGAGCTCCAAAAATTATATGAATTGGATCAGAGCTATTACGATTACGACACTACTGGTGCTCGTATAATTGGTAAGAGTACTTCAAACTGGTTCAATACCTTTACTATCGACAAGGGTTCTGATGATGGAATCAAGGTAAACATGAATGTTATCGCTGATGGTGGTTTGGTTGGCATAGTTTCTTCAGTTGGAGATTCCTATGCAGTGGTACGTTCTATCATAGATGATACTTCTAATGTCAGTGCAACCATTTCATCAACAGAAGACAATTGCATCGTTTCTGGTTCATTGGAAAATATGACAGCTAGCAATCTTATCAATTTTTCAAACCTTGATGATAGTGAAGATAAAGTTGCAATTGGTGATGTAGTTGTTACATCAAATATTTCTGATAAATATGTACCAGGATTATTGATTGGATATGTTTCTGAGGTCAATAAAGATGAAAATGATTTGTCAAAATCAGGTACTATAACTCCTGTTGTAGATTTCAAACATTTATCAGAGGTACTTGTTATTAAGCAGCTAAAGGAGTCATACAAGAGTGAGTAATTTTAAACAATATTTAAAGAAAATATTGGTAATTGCACTTATTATTTATGTTTGCTTTTTACTTCAAACAAGTATTTTTTCCCGCTATAGATTAGCAGGTGTCACTCCTAATATTCTTATTTGTGTGGTTGCTACTTATGGATTTATGAAAGGCAGACGACACGGTATACTAATAGGATTTTTTACAGGGCTGTTGCTAGATATATTCTCCGGAACATTATTTGGCTTCTATGCCCTTGTTTATATGTATATAGGTCTTCTTAACGGCCTCTTTAAAAAGCAGTTCTTTGGTGATGATTTAAGACTTCCTATGATTCTTATAGGCACCAGTGATTTTGTATATGGAGTTTTTTCGTTTCTAGCTCTATATGCATTTAAATCTCAGCGTGATTTTGTTTTTTATTTAATGAATATCATATTCCCTGAGGTAGTTTATACCCTGTTAGTATCAATATTTGTTTATTACATTATTTTACGTATAAATAACTGGCTAGAAAAATTAGAGAAGAAAGGTTCTGATAGAATTGGAAATTATTAAGGACTTTTTTGTAAATGCATTTTCTTCACGTATTCGCGTGGTATCGGTGGTAATGGGTGTTTTTGCCGCTATCCTTATTTCACGTCTTTTTTATTTGCAGATTATCAATGGAAGCGAATATCAGGACAACTATAATTTGAAACTTGAAAAAACAGAGACTATTCCTGCAACCAGAGGTAATATTTACGATCGCAATGGAAATCTTTTAGCTTATAACGAATTAGTTTATGCAGTTACCATCCAGGATAATGGTTCATATGCCAGCAAAAAAGAAAAGAGTCAATCTCTCAATGCTGAAATTGCTGAAATAATTACAAAGCTGGAATCGAATGGGGATAATATCGATAATAATTTCCCAATTTATATTGATTCCTCAGGGGCTTATCAATTTATGCCTTCGGGCAGCTCCCTTCAGCGTTTTAGGGCTGATGTATTTGGAAAGACCAGCATAGATGATCTTGAATACAATGAAAAGCTTGGCCTTGATGAGGCAACTGCTACAGCGGATGATATTATAAATTACCTTGAGGGTGAGAGAGTTTACAATATCTCCGATGAGTTTAATAAAAAGCTTAGATATGAAATTATGGTAGTTAGATATAATATGGGCCAGAATTCATATCAGAAATACATCTCTACTGTTATTGCATCAGATGTATCAGAAGAATCTGTTGCATATATAGAAGAGAATGTAAATGAGCTTACAGGTGTTGCCATCGAGCAGAAATCACTTCGTCGCTATGCTAATAGTGAATATTTCGCTCATATTATTGGTTATACTGGCCAGATTTCAACAGACGAATATAAAGAGCGCTCAGCTAAAGATGATAATGTTGAAGCCACTGATATTGTAGGTAAATCTGGTATTGAAAAATACATGAATGATTACCTCTCAGGTACAAAAGGTAAATCTACTTTATTCGTTGATAGTGTGGGTAACACTATTGCCGAGGGAGATTATACAGCAGCTGTTTCTGGAAACGATGTATATCTATCTATAGATATGGATTTGCAGAAGGCTACATATACACTTTTGGAGCAGGAAATCGCCGGTATTCTTTACTCAAAGATTGCTAATATTAAGGAATACCATGCATCTGAAAATGCTTCTTCTTCAGATGTAGTAGTTCCTATATATGATGTTTATAATTCGTTGATTGCAAATGGAATCATCGATACTACTGCTTTCTATGATGAGAATGCAAGTGCTGCTGAAAAGGCGGTATTGTCTGCCTATGAGCAAAAGGAAAAGATTGTTCTTTCAACACTTAAATCTCAGCTTACAGTTGGAAATGAAGTAATATATAAGGATTTGCCTAAGGAGTATCAGGCATATTCCACATTCATTGTTACTAAGCTAAAGAGTCTTGGAATTTTTGATTCTTCAGCAATCGATACTTCCTCTGAGGTTCAAAATAATTGGACATCTGAGAATATGGCAGTTAATAAATATCTTTTATATGCCATTGAACAGAACTGGATTGATATTACTAAATACGAATCAGAAGCGAAATATGCAGACACAGAAGAGCTATTCAATGATTTGATTAATTATACTCTGGATTATATTTCTACAGACAAAGCATTCCAGAGTCTGATATATAAATACCTTATTTTGGATGATGGTATTACTGGTACTCAGATTTGTACTATTTTGTACGATCAGGGTGTTTTAAAGGAAGATCCAGAGACATATAGTGCACTTACTAGTGGAAGAATTGCTCCATACGAATTTATTCGTTCAAAGATAAAGAATCTTGAACTGACTCCAGGTCAGCTTGCATTGGATCCTTGTTCTGGCTCCACAGTTATTCTGGATGCTAAAACAGGCGAAGTCCTTGCCATGGTTACTTATCCTGGTTACGACAATAATAAACTGGCTAATTCAGTTGATTCAGATTACTATTCGTATCTTACAAATAGTGCAGCAAATCCACTTTATAACTATGCGACCCAGCAGAGAACAGCTCCTGGTTCTACATTCAAGATTGTTAGTTCTACTGCAGGTCTTGCTGAAAATGTTATTACTACCACATCAGAAATTGTGGATTTGGGTCAATACACTAAGGTATCTAACAATCCTAAATGTTGGATTTATCCTAGCAATCACGGTAGCATTAATGTTTCCGAGGCTATCAGAGATTCTTGTAACTATTTCTTCTATGAAGTAGGTTGGAGATTATCCGGTGGCGATGGAGCATATGATGATACTAAGGGTATTGAGAAGATTACTAAATATGCTTCTCTTTATGGTCTCGATGAGACTACTGGAATCGAGATAGAAGAGAATTCGCCACATATTGCAACAGAGTACCCAGTCATGGCTGCAATTGGTCAGTCAGATAACAACTTTACTACTGTTGGCTTGGCTCGATACGCTACAGCTATTGCCAGCAGAGGAAATGTCTATAATCTTACACTCTTAGATAGTGTTAGAGATTCAGAGGGAAATGTTCTAGAAAGCTATAAACCTACACTTAGAAATCAGGTTGATGTTTTAAATACTGGAGAATGGGATGCTATTCATTACGGTATGAGAATGGTAGTAGAATCACTTTCTTCATTCAATAATTTCTCTGTACAGGTTTGTGGTAAAACTGGTACAGCCCAGCAGGTAAAGAGCAGACCTAACCACGCTTTATTTATTGGTTTTGCTCCTTATGATAATCCAGAGGTTGCAATTGCTACCCGTATTGCCTACGGTTATACATCACATAATGCAGCTGCAGTTTCTAAGGATATCTTGTCTTATTACTTCGGTGTTTCTTCTACAGAAGAATTATTGAATGGTGAGGCAAATACTGTATCAAATTCAGAAAATGAGTTTACAGATTAAATAAAATACTTTATTCAGGAGGTAAGATTTGAGTAACGATCCTGTAGTATTAAAAAGTAATAAATACGGTTTGTCACTTCAGCTAGATCCAACTATTCCATTTGAGGATTTGGTTAGAGCTATATGTGAAAAGTTTGCTCAATCAGCAGATTTTTTTGGAGAGACATCCATGATTTTGGAGACCTTCGGCCGTGAGATTTCTACAGAAGAAGGGCTCGTAATTATACAGGCTATAGAGCTTAATTCTAAAATTAAAATAATTCTTCTCAATGAAAATAATCAGTATAAAGACACCCGCATGCTTGGAGAGGTTGACAGATTTTATACTGATGAAATATTTGAGAACGCTAAAATAATTCGTGGTAGCGTCATCAAAAAGGATGTTGTCACCTCAGATTCCAGCCTTATTATTTTAGGTGATGTTAAATCCAAGGCTACTGTTAGAGCAAAGGGGAATATTATTATTCTTGGTAGTCTCGATGGAGCATGTCACGCTGGTTATCCAGATAATACAGGTTGCTATATTGTTGCTGGAGAACTTAATTCCAAGGACATCCAGATAGGTACAGTCACTGGAGAGATAAATATTCAGGAAAAATGGTCCCTTAGAGTTAGACGATCTAAGGAAGAGCCAGTAGGAATATCGGTATGGAACCACGAACTTTTGGCCGAGCCACTTAGTAGCGGTTTATTAAAAAGGATTAAAAATTAATGTTTCACAATTATAGATTTAAAAATCTCGATATTAAGTTAATATTGGCAGTTATTACTCTTACAATCATCGGTATTTTTGTAATAGGTAGTGCTAATGAATCAAACCAGCAAAAGCAGATTATAGGAATGATCCTTGGCGTTATTGTAATGGGAGTTATGACACTTATTGATTATGATTTTATACTTCATTTCCATTGGGTGTATTACGGGCTTGTTATTGCTTTGCTTATTGCAGTTCTATTATTTGGTGATGAAGCCGGTGGAGCAACACGTTGGATTGATGTGGGAGTACGTTTCCAGCCTTCAGAGTTAGGTAAGATTCTTTTGATTTTATTCTTTTCATGGTTTTTGATGATGCATGAAGAAGATATAAATAAACCTAAAATTCTTGCTTTAACTTTGCTTTTATCCGCTTTTCCGTTATTTTTAATAGAAAAAGAGCCAGATTTATCCACTACTATAGTCACAATGATGATAATTTGTGTTATGATGTTTGTAGTGGGATTAAGTTATAAGATTGTAGCCGTTGTATTAGGTGTTACAGTCCCATCAATTATCATTTTACTTTTGCTGGTTGTCCAGGATGGCCAAACTATATTAAAGGAATATCAGGGCGGTCGTATTTTGGCTTGGCTTAAGCCAGAAAAATATCCTCAGGGTGCCTACCAGCAACAGAATTCAATAATGGCTATCGGTTCTGGTCAGCTTCTAGGTAAGGGACTTGGAAATGATTCCTTCGATTCTGTTAAAAATGGTAATTATATTTCAGAGCCACATACTGACTTTATCTTTGCGGTAGCAGGAGAGGAGTTGGGATTTATTGGTTCTGCTTTAGTAATTCTTTTGATTTTTTTCATTACAGTAGAAATTTTACTTATCGCAAAGAGGGCAAAGGATGTTTCAGGAAAGCTTATTTGTGTTGGTATGGCCACGCTTATAGGTTTCCAGAGCTTTGTTAATATTTGCGTAGTCACTGGTTTGATGCCAAATACCGGTTTGCCACTTCCATTTGTTAGCTATGGTCTTACATCATTAGTAACAGTATATTTTGGAATTGGTATAGTTTTAAATGTTGGTATCCAATCAAAAAATAATAATGGGAGGCTTTTTTAAATGAACATTGGATTAGTAGCTCATGACTCCAAAAAGAAGCTTATGCAGAATTTTTGTATTGCTTACAGAGGGATTCTTAGCAAAAATGATATTTTTGCCACAGGAACTACCGGAAGACTGGTTCAGGAGGTAACAAACCTTTCTGTACATAAATATCTTGCAGGTCACCTTGGTGGCACTCAGCAGCTTGGGGCACAGATCGAACAAAATGAGATAGATTTAGTTATCTTTCTCCGCGATCCACTTACAGTTAAATCTCACGAGCCTGATGTAAATAGTATTGTTAGACTTTGTGATGCTCATAACATTCCTTTAGCCACAAATTTGGCTACAGCAGAGTTGCTTATTAAGTCATTGGATAGAGGAGATCTTGAGTGGCGTGAAATGTATAAATAAGATTATTTCTGTTGTTCTTGTTACTATTCTTGCTGTAAATTTTACTGGTTGCGGTAGCAAGGACGCAGGTGATGTTACTAGATATAATATATACAATACTTCTTTTGAATACGGTATCACAAAAAATGGTGGAACACCTTCAAATGCAGAGCTTTTTGCAAAGGATTTATGTGTAAGTAATACTGATGACATTGGTACTTCCACAGTTGATTCACAGGTGGCTTCTGGGGCAGGTGCATTTAATGTTACTGATCAGACAACAGTATATGCTCAATCTGTTCATGAAAGGCTTTATCCTGCATCCACTACCAAAATTCTTACAGCTTACATTGCATGCCTTAATGGTAATCTAGATGATTACTATACTGTCAGTGCAAATGCAGTAAAGCAGGCCAGCGATTCCTCTGTTATTAATCTCAAAGAAGGTGATGTAATATCCCTTAGAGATTTGCTTTATGGATTAATGCTTCGTTCTGGTAATGATGCAGCTGTTACTATTGCAGAGGGGATTAGCGGTGATGTTGAGAGTTTCGCAAATCTTATGAATGAGACTGCAAAATCTCTTGGAGCAACCAATTCACATTTTATTACACCTAATGGTCTGCATGATGAGAATCATTACACAACTGTCTATGATATGTATTTGATTTTGAATGCAGCTATTCAAAATGAGACATTCTATAAGATATTTACAGCAAACAGCTATACTGCCAATTACACTAGTGGTGGTAAGGCAAAATCTGCTGATTGGACTACTACAAATCAATATCTTACAGGTAAAATAAAGGTTCCTTCTGGATTTACAATTCTTGGAGGAAAAACAGGAACAACCGGTGCTGCTGGCTACTGCCTGGTCCTTTTATCAGAAAACGAGGAGCAAGATAGAATTATTTCTATTGTGTTCAATGCAGATTGTAGAAGCAATCTGTATCTACTTATGAATCAGATTCTCAGTAATTACTGTGTATAAAATCTGAAACTTTGTGCTTTGGCCTTGATTATTCTATATACTTATAAAAATACTGATAATTATTTAATAAATTGTGGTTTTGTTATTTAGGTTTTATTCATCTTATGATAGAATAAATTTATCACATAAATAGTTATTTCCTGAACGTAGAGGAGAGCTATAAAACACACAAAAGGGAGGTATTTTGACATGGTGGAGATTATTTCAGGCGAGAAGGGCAAGGGCAAGACAAAGTATTTACTTGATAAGGTAAACAATGACATTAACAATGTTGATGGCTCTATTGTTTACATCGACAAAAATACCAAGCATATGTATGAGCTTGATTCAAAGATTCGATTAATAAATATGGGGGATTATCCAATCGATTCTTCTGATGAGTTTTTAGGTTTCTTAAGTGGCGTTTTATCTCAAAATTCTGATATTCAAGAGGTTTTCCTAGACAGTTTCCTTACAGTATCATATATAGACACAAATGAAGGCTTTACAATTGCCCTAAATAAGCTTGACCAAATTTGCAACATGTTTGATGTGAAATTTGTATTATCTGTTAGTAAGAACGAAAAAGATTTACCTGAGGATGCAAAGGGTAAGATTGTTATTTCATTATAATTAAAGAATATAGGGGGCACGGTTTCGTGCCCTTTTAAATTGTTTGGAGTTGTATTTACAGCATGCTAAAAAAGAAGGAACAAAAAGTAATTAAATATCCTAAACAATATCATATATCCATTGGCTTTATTACCATTGGTGTAATGTTCATCTACATGTTTTATCATCTGCTTACCTTTATCACTGCAGCTAATATTACTGTTTATGAGGTTTCTCAAGGTTCCATTTCTTCAAATCTTGAATATAATGCATTGGCAATCAGACAGGAGCAGATAGTTAATGCTGATATCAGCGGTGATGTTTTATATTTAGCTGAGAATTATACTAAGGTTGGTGCTAAATCAGAGGTTTATGCCATTGATTCTTCTGGAGAAATACTTTCCTCATTAAAGGATTCTTCTCAGGCAGTTGATGTGAATCTTGATGCAGAGGATTATCAAAAGCTTCAGAATAGTATATCCACTTATACTTATGACTTTTCAAATATTTCTTATAACAAGCTATATTCCTTTAAAACTGAACTTGAGTCGCAGGTTCAGCAGCTTTATACAGTATCAGCAATGGAGGCAATGAATGATTCTGTTCAATCTGCAATCGCCAATGGTACTTTTAATATTTATTCCAGCCCAAAGCCAGGACTTATAGTTTATTCTGTAGATGGACTTGAGGATATTACCATTGATTCATTTATTTCGGATTCAATGGATATATCAAAATATGCTGCTACAAATCTTAAATCTCAGGAGTCAGTTGTTGCTGGACAGCCGGTATATAAGCTTATTACTTCTGATCATTGGAATCTTATATGCGAGGTTGATAAGGATTTATATGATTCCCTCCAGACAGAATCTTATTTAAAAATTAGATTTCTGGAGGATGAAGTAGAAACCTGGACTGCCTTGGACTTTGCTGAAAAAGCAGGCAAGTATTATCTTGTACTTTCATTAGACGATTCTATGGATAGATATGCGGAAAGCAGATATGTTCATATTAAGATAATAAATAACAATATTTCAGGCCTTAAAATTCCTAATTCATCTATCGTGGAAAAGAACTTTTTTACTATCCCAAAATCCTATGTTATGCAGGGCAATAACGATGATGATGCTGGATTCCTACGTAAAAAAGAAAGCTCTAGTGAATATATTAGTCCTACAATATACTATGAATCAGATGATTTTTATTATGTAGATAGTGAATCTGTTTCAAGGGGCGATGTATTATGTAAGCCTAATTCTAATGAGACTTACGTAGTAGGGACTGATATGGGAAAGCTTAAAGGCGTATATAATGTAAATAAAGGTTATGCTGTTTTTAAACAGATAGAAATACTTTTCCAGAATAATGATTATTCTATAATAAAAACAGGTACCAATTATGGTATTTCAATGTATGATCACATTGTATTGCAGGGAAATGAAATAGAAGAAAATTCAATCATAAATTAATTATTAAGGAGCCGTAAATGAGAACAGAAGAATTAAAAGAGAATTTAACAAGCGTAGAAAAAAGAGTTGCTGATGCCTGTGCAAGAGCTGGTAGAAATAGAGATGGGGTTACCCTTATTGCTGTTAGTAAAACAAAGCCAGTTGAAGATTTACAGGTTATTTATGATTGCGGAATCAGAAGCTTTGGAGAGAACAAAGTTCAGGAACTTACGGGAAAGATTCCAGAAATGCCAAAGGATATTGATTGGCATTTAATTGGTCATCTCCAGAGAAACAAGGTTAAATACATTGTTGATCAGGTAAAGCTTATTCATTCAGTTGATAGCTATAGACTTGCAGAAGAAATTAATATCCAGGCAAAGAAGAAGGGAGTAGTAGTTCCTATTCTTATAGAAGTAAATGCAGCAAACGAAGCTACAAAGTTTGGTGTTAAGGTAGAAGAAACAGCTCAGTTATGTGAGGAAATAGCTCATCTTGATGCTGTTCACATTATGGGATTGATGACAATAGCACCAAATGTTGTGGTTCCAGA
>JAEEGI010030331.1_pt1 | contig 10171 bp, 9 predicted proteins | sample 8958751 | NCBI WGS metagenome assembly JAEEGI01 (sample SAMN16246545, study PRJNA631951) | gut metagenome | biome: gut microbiome; feature: rumen; material: KS-attached | host: Bos | place: Iran: Karaj | collected 2018-10 | reverse complement strand
CGAGACGGTCTTCGCGGTGACCGCCACGCTTGCGCCCTTCGACGCGGACGACGAATCGACGCCGGCCGTGGTGATGACGTGGCCGCCGAGCTCGTACATCGCCGCCTCGAAGCTCATGCGCGTGCGGGTCGACGGTTCGAAGAACAGCGTCGCGAGCTTCTTGCCGTCCGCCGCGTGGGCGTACTTCGCGGGATGGGCGATGATGTCCTCCGCCTTTGCGATCAGCTCCTCAAGCTCATCCGTCGAGAGGTCGAGGATATCGAGCACCGCCTTCATTTCGCACCTCCGATCCAGCTTTCGTCGGACGGGTCGTCGCGGAACTTCATCAGCCGTTCGACGTCCTCCGGGCGGACGTAGCCCTGTTCGGCCGCGACGCGGCACGTCGTGTCGAAATCGGTCAGGGACGTGTTCTCCACGTCCGCCGCCGCGAGGCGGTCCGCCGCCTTTTTCATGCCGTAGGTGTAGATCGAGACGATGCCGAGCACGTCCGCTCCGGCCTCCCGGAGTGCCTCCACGACCTCGATCGCGCTGCCGCCCGTCGAGATCAGATCCTCGACGACGACGACCTTCTGACCGGGTTCGAGGCGGCCTTCGATGCGGTTCCGGCGGCCGTGGTCCTTCGCGCCCGAACGGACGTAGCCCATCGGCAGGCCGAGGATGTGGGCGGTGATCGCGGCGTGGGCGATGCCCGCCGTCGACGTGCCCATCAGGACCTCCGCGTCGGGGTACTTCGCGCGGATCAGCTCCGCGAACGCGTTCTCCACGTCATTGCGCACCTCCGGCGCCGTCAGCGTCAGGCGGTTGTCGCAGTAGATCGGGCTCTTGATCCCGCTCGCCCATGTGAACGGCTCCTCCGGCCGGAAGAAGACCGCCTTTATTTTCAAAAGATCCGTCGCGATCAATACGTTGCGTTCCATTCGTATCTCCTTTCAGCCGACGAACTCGGCGATGCAGCGCTCATACGCGGCGACCGGGTCGTCCGCTTTCGTGATCGGCCGCCCGACGACGATATAGTCGGAGCCGATGCGCTTCGCCTCCGCGGGCGTCATGATGCGTTTCTGGTCGCCGATCTCGCCGTCCGCGAAGCGGATCCCGGGCGTCACGGTCAGGAAGCCCCTCCCGCACGTTTCGTGGACGCGTTCCGCCTCGAGCGGCGAGCAGACGACGCCGTCGAGCCCCGCGTTCTTCGCCGTCTCCGCGTAGTGCATGACGACGTCCGCGATCGGCTCCCGGATCAGAAGGTCGCGCTCCATCGCGGCCTGGTCGGTCGAGGTGAGCTGGGTCACGGCGATCAGGAGCGGGCGCGTGCCGTCCGGCCGCGTCAGGCCTTCGAGCGCCGCCTCCATCATCGCCGTCGTTCCCGCCGCGTGGACGTTCACGACGTCGGCGTCGAGCCGCGACAGAACGGCCATCGCCTTTTTGACGGTGTTCGGAATGTCGTGGAGCTTCAGGTCGAGGAAGATCTTATGGCCGCGGCTTTTCAGTTCGCGGACGATCGCGGGCCCCTCCGCGTAGAAGAGTTCCATGCCGATCTTGACGAACGGCTTCCGCCCGGTGAAGCGGTCGAGAAACGCGAACGTTTCCGCGGCGGACGCGAAATCACACGCGATGATGACGTCTTTTCCCATTACAGCGCACCTCCGATGATGTCTTTGATGTCTCCGATCCCGTATTTGTCCATCGCCGCCGGAAGGCCGTCGATGATCCGCTTCGCGGCGAAGGGATCGACGAGGTTCGCGGCGCCGACCTCGACGGCCGTCGCGCCGGCCGCCATCATCTCGATCACCGCCTCCGCGGAGTCGACGCCGCCGATGCCGACGACGGGGATCGATACGGCCTTCGCGACCTGCCAGACCATCCGCACCGCGACCGGGAAGACCGCAGGGCCGGACAGGCCGCCCGTCACGTTCGCGAGGACCGGCCGCCTCGTCCGGAGGTCGATCCGCATCGCGAGGAGCGTGTTGATCAGGCTGACGCCGTCGGCGCCCGCTTCCTCGCACGCCTTCGCGATCGAAGCGATGTCCGTCACGTTCGGCGAGAGCTTCATGATGACGGGCTTTCGCGTCACGGCCTTCACCGCGCGCGTCACCTCCGCCGCCGCCTTCGGATCCGTTCCGAAGGACATGCCGCCGCCGTGGACGTTCGGACAGCTGATGTTGATCTCAAACCAGCCGATCTGGGGTTCCGCGTCGAGCAGCGCGACCGTGTCGCGGTATTCGTCGACCGCGAAGCCGCTGACGTTCGCCATGACCGGCTTGTGGAATACCTTCTTCAGTTTCGGCAGCTCCTCCGCGATGACGGCGCGGACGCCCGGGTTTTGAAGGCCGACGGCGTTCAGGACGCCCGACGGTCCTTCCGCGATCCTTGGCAGCGCGTTTCCGAGGCGCGGCTCCTTCGTCGTGCCCTTGAACGAGAACGTCCCGAGGCAGTCGATGTCGTAGAGGTCCGCGAATTCATACCCGTAGCCGAACGTTCCGGACGCGGGGATCACGGGATTCGCGAGTTCGATCCCGCAGAGGTTGACGCTCAGTCGTCCCATACGATCTCCCCCTTCCGGAACACGGGCCCGTCCTTGCAGATCCGCTTCGGGCCGGACGCGGTCATCATCGTGCAGCCCATGCAGGCGCCGAAGCCGCAGCCCATCCGCTCGGCGAAGCTGAGTTCGCCGTCCGCGGCGAGCTTCCGGTGAACGGCGCGGAGCATCGGAAGCGGCCCGCACGCGTAATAGTACGAGCACTCTCCGGGCAGCGCGTCGGTCACGAAGCCCTTCACGCCATCGGAGCCGTCCGCCGTCGCGACGGTCATGGCTCACCCGAGCGCGCGGAATTCGTCCGCGTAGAAGGCTTCGTCCGCCGTGTTGAAGCCGAGGACCGCCGTTACGGCGCATCCCCGCGCGGTGAGTTCCTTCGCGAGCTTATAGAGCGGCGGAACGCCGACGCCGCCGCCGATGAGGAGCGGCCTGCCGCCCGCGCGGCTCACGTCGAAGCCGTTGCCGAGGCCCGTGAGTACGTCGAGTTCCGTGTCGCTTCCCATCTCCGCCATCGCTTCCGTTCCCTGTCCGACGACCTTGTAGATCAGCGTCAGAAAATCCATCGGCAGACCGGCTCCGGGAAGCCCCGCCGGGCACGTCCCCGGACCGGAATCCGACACGGAGATCGGACGGCGCAGATACAGCCCGCCGATCCTGAGATTGACGAACTGGCCGGGGCGCGTGATCGCGGACGTATCTCCCGTGAGGACCATCCGGAACGTGTCACGCGCGAGCGGTTCGTTCGATACGATCGTAAAGATTCTTTCCTGCATCGTGTTCGTTCTTTCCCTGTTTCGCATTAGCCCCTACGCGTCGATCGTCGAGATCGTCAGCGTCGTCTCCTCGAGGACGTCGAGCAGGACGCGGACCGTGTCGAGCGACGTGAAGATCGTCGCGTTGTTCTCGGTCGCGAGCTGTCGGATCATCGAGCCGTCCGTCGCCTCCGTCGCGTTGGAGATGTCGCGCGTGTTGATGATGAAGGCGATGTAGCCCTTGCGGATCGCCTCGGGGATCTCGTCGGAGCCGTCGCTGATCTTGCCGAGGACGTGGGTGCGGATGCCGTTCGCCTTGAGGAACTTCGCCGTGCCCGCGGTCGCCTGGATGTTGAAGCCGAGGTTGTAGAAGCGGCGGATGAGCGGGAGCGCCTCCTCCTTGTCGGCGTCGGCGATCGTCGCGAAGACCGTGCCGTAGGAGCGGAGCTTCGTTCCGCCGGCCTGGAGCGCCTTGTAGAGCGCGCGGTTGAGCTTGTCGTCGTAGCCGATCGCCTCGCCCGTCGATTTCATCTCGGGAGAGAGGTACGCGTCGAGGCCCTTGATCTTGTTGAACGAGAAGACGGGGACCTTGACGTAGAAGCGCTTCTTCTCCTCCGCGTAGAGGTCGAAGATGCCCTGCTCCTTCAGCGATTTGCCGAGGATGACCTCGGTCGCGATGTCGGCGAGGGAATAGCCGGTCGCCTTCGAGAGGAACGGGACGGTGCGCGAGGAGCGCGGGTTGACCTCGATGATGTAGACGTCATCGTTGCGGTCGACGATGAACTGGATGTTGTAGAGGCCTTTGATGCCGATCCCGAGGCCGAGCTTCTTCGCGTACTGGAGGATCGTGCCCTTGACCTTGTTCGAGATCGAGAACGGCGGGTAGACGGAGATCGAGTCGCCGGAGTGGATGCCGGTCCGCTCGACGAGTTCCATGATGCCCGGAACGAACACGTCGCGCCCGTCGCAGATCGCGTCGATCTCGACCTCCTTGCCGAGGATGTACTTGTCGACGAGGACGGGCTTGTCGGCGTCGATCTCGACGGCCGTCTTGAGATAATGGCGGAGCTGGGCCTCGCTCGCGACGACCTGCATCGCGCGGCCGCCGAGCACGAACGACGGGCGGACGAGGACCGGATAGCCGATCTCCTCCGCGGCCTTGACGCCGTCCTCGATCCGCGTCACCGCGTGCCCCGGGGGCTGGGGGATGCCGAGATCGATCAGGACCTTCTCGAAGCTGTCGCGGTTCTCCGCGCGCTCGATCGCCTCGCAGTCCGTGCCGATGATCTTCACGCCGCGCTCCATCAGAGGCTCCGCGAGGTTGATCGCGGTCTGGCCGCCGAGGGAGGCAATGACGCCCTCGGGCTTTTCAAAATCGAGGATCGCCATCACGTCTTCGGGCGTCAGCGGCTCGAAATAGAGCTTGTCGGCCGTCGTGTAGTCGGTCGAGACCGTTTCGGGGTTGTTGTTGATGATGATCGATTCGTAGCCGTTGCGGCGGATCGTCTGAACGGCGTGGACGGTCGAATAGTCGAATTCGACGCCCTGGCCGATGCGGATCGGGCCGGCGCCGAGGACGACGATCTTTTTCCTGTCGCCGAGGCGCGAATCGTTCTTTCCGGTGTAGGACGAGTAGAGATAGGCGATGTATTTTCCGGTGTGGAGCGTGTCGACCATGCGGAAGACGGGCGTGATCTTATGGGCCTTGCGTTTTTCGTAGACCTCGACCTCGGTCAGCTTCCACGCGTCCGCGATCCACGCATCCGAGAAGCCCATCTTTTTCGCCTCGCGGAGGACGGGGACCTCGTTGACGTGTTCCTTCAGCTTCTTCTCCATCGCGACGATCTTCGCGAACGATTCGAGGAAGAGTTCGGTGATCATCGTGCGGTCGTGGATCTCCGCGATCGAAACGCCGCGGCGGAGCAGCTCGAACACCGCGAACACGCCGTCGTCGCGGAACTCGCCGACGTAGGCCAGAAGGTCGTCGGTTGAGGTCTCGTCGAACTTCGCCATGTGGAAGTGGACGACGCCCGTCTCGAGCGAGCGGACGGATTTGAGCATGCATTCCTCAAGCGTCGAGCCGATGCCCATGACCTCGCCGGTCGCCTTCATCTGGGTGCCGAGCTTGTTCGAGGCGGACGCGAACTTGTCGAACGGGAAGCGCGGGAACTTCGCGACGAAGTAGTCGAGCACGGGCTCGTTCGCCGCCGTTCCGCCCGCGACCGGGATCTCGTCGAGCGTCATGCCGACGGCGATCTTCGCGGTCACGCGCGCGATCGGATAGCCGGACGCCTTCGAGGCGAGCGCCGACGAACGCGACACGCGCGGATTGACTTCGATCAGGTAGTATTCGCTCGAATCCGGGTTGAGCGCGAACTGGACGTTGCAGCCGCCTTCGATCTTCAGTTCGCGGATGATCTTGAGGGCGCTGTCGTTCAGCATTTTGAGATCGTGGTCGTTCAGCGAGAGGATCGGGGCGACGACGATCGAGTCGCCGGTGTGGACGCCGACGGGATCGACGTTTTCCATGCCGCAGATCGTGATCGCGCGGTCGGTCGAGTCGCGCATGACCTCGAACTCGATCTCCTTATAGCCTTTGACGCTCTTCTCGATCAGGACCTGGTGGACGGGCGAGAGGCGGAAGGCGTTCGTGCCGACCTCGACGAGTTCCTCCTCGTCGTACGCGAACCCGCCGCCCGTTCCGCCGAGCGTGAAGGCGGGGCGCAGAACGACCGGATAGCCGATGCGGCCCGCGGCGGCCTTCGCCTCCTCCAGGCTGTAGGTGATCTCGGAGGGGATGACCGGTTCACCGATCGACTGGCACATCTCCTTGAACAGTTCGCGGTCCTCGGCGCGTTCGATCGACGTGCTCGGCGTACCGAGCAGCTTCACGCCGCACTCGGCGAGGACGCCCTTCTTCTCGAGCTGCATCGCGAGGTTCAGGCCGGTCTGTCCGCCGATGCCGGGAACGATCGCGTCGGGCCGTTCGTACCGCAGGATCTTCGCGATGTATTCGAGCGTCAGCGGCTCCATATAGACCTTGTCCGCGATCGACGTGTCGGTCATGATCGTCGCGGGGTTCGAGTTGCAGAGGATGACCTTGTAGCCCTCCTCCTTCAGCGCGAGGCAGGCCTGCGTCCCCGCGTAGTCGAATTCGGCGGCCTGGCCGATGACGATCGGGCCGGAGCCGATGATGAGAACCTTCTTGATATCCGTATTTTTCGCCATTTCTTTATCTCCTGTCGCTTTCGCTGTTTATAACTCCTTGAAGACCGCGGTCCCGTTCAGGACGGTCAGTTTGTTCCGTCCGAAGACGCGCCGGCCGGTGAACGGGCACGACTTCCCCATCGAGAGGAACTCCGCCGGGTCGACCGCGTATTCCGCGTTCAGATCCCACACCGCGAAGCCGCCGTCCTCCGGGAGGCCGAACCGCTTCCGCGGGTTCTCCGCGAGCAATCGGACGAGCGTCCCGAGCGTCACGATCCCGCCGCGCACGAGGTCCGTATAGAGGACCGGGAAGGCCGTTTCCAGCCCGACGATCCCGTTCAGGCTCTTCGCGAACCCGCGCGCCTTCTCCTCCGCGCTGTGGGGCGCGTGGTCCGTCGCGATCATGTCGACCGTCCCGTCCGCTACCGCCTCGAGCAGCGCCTCGCGGTCGCGTTTTGTGCGGACCGGCGGGTTCATTTTGAACCGGCCGTCGTCCTCGAGCATCGTGTCGTCGAGAGCCAGGTAGTGGGGCGCCGTCTCGCACGTCGCGTCCACGCCGTTCTTTTTCGCGTCGCGGATCAGGTCGACCGATTCCTTCGAGGAGATGTGGCAGGCGTGGAAGGCCGCGCCCGTCTCGTCCGCGAGGATCAGGTCGCGTTCGACCTCCTTCCACTCGCTTCTCGGGTCTTCGGCCGGGTACGCCTCATCCTCGCAGTGGGCGACGATGACCTTCCCGAGCGCCTTCGCGCGCTCCATCGCCTCGCGCATCATCGCGCGGGACTGAACGCCGCGGCCGTCGTCGGAGAACGCGACGGCGCCGGCCGCCGCGAGGGCCTCGAGATCGGCGAGCTGTTCGCCCTTCTCGCCGACCGTGATCGACGCGTAGGGCAGGACGGGAACGGCCGCGTCGCGGCGGATGATCGCCATCTCCGCTTCGAGGTGTTCCGCGCTGTCGGGCACCGGATTCAGATTCGGCATCGCGAACACGGCCGTATAGCCGCCGCGCGCCGCCGCGAGGCTTCCCGTCCGGATCGTCTCCTTATACGAAAACCCCGGCTCGCGGAAATGTACGTGGACATCGCAGAAGCCGGGGAGGAGAACATACTCCCGGTCGGGGGACAAAAAATCCGCACGGAGCGCCGTGTCAAAAGACAGTCCGCTGTGCGGTTTGAGCATGTTAACGTAAGTCACAGTATCCCTCATCTTTCCGGTCTCTCTGGACCGCATTAAAGATTTTTACCGTGAAACAGTATAGCGTAAAACGGGTTCTCCGTCAATCGGAAAGTCGAAATGATTTCGGGGCCGCCGGCCTATTCTTCGATCTCGACGGTAAAGCCCGCCGCTTCGATGTCCTTCAGGAGGCGCGCGGAATGGTCCTTTCCGCCGACCTCGCAGGCGATGTGGACGCTCGTTTCGTTCGGGTTGAGGCCGAGCACGAGCTTGTCGTGTTCGACGGTGAGGACGTTGGCGCCGTCCTTCGCGATGATCGACAGGAGCGAGATCAGGCTGCCCGGACGGTCGAGAAGCCGGACGAGGAATTTGATCCGGCGTCCGCGCGCGACGAGGCCGCGTTCGATGATGCTTTCGATGAAGCTGACGTCGATGTTGCCGCCCGAGAGGACCGCGACGCAGCGCTTCGATCCCGTGTCGATCTTTTTGCTCAGGATCGCCGCGAGGGAACTCGCGCCGGCCGGTTCGACGACCTGTTTGCACCGCTCGATGAGGAGCAGGATCGCGTCGGCGATCTCGGTGTCGGAAACGGTCACGACGTCGTCGACGTATTCGTTGATCAGTTCGACGGTCTTCTTGCCGGGCGCCTTGACCGCGATGCCGTCGGCGATCGTGCGCGCGTACTGCGTCACGACGCGCTTTTTGGCACGGAAGCTCCGGGCGATCGCGTCCGCGCCCTCGGCCTGGACGCCGATGATGCGGACGCGCGGGTTCATCTGCTTGACGGCCGCCGCGACGCCCGAGAGGAGTCCGCCGCCGCCGGCCGGAACGACGATTGTATCGACGCCCGGCAGGTCGCGCAGGATCTCGAGTCCGATCGTTCCCTGGCCCGCGATGACCTCCTCGTCGTCGTACGGATGGAGGAAGGTCGCGTTCTCATCGCGCGCGATCCGGAGCGCCTCCTCGTACGTGTCGTCGTAGCACGTTCCCGTCAGCACGACCTTCGCGCCGTACCCTTCGGTCGCCTGGATCTTCGCGATCGGGGCGTTCGTCGGCATGACGATCGTCGCGGGGATCCCGAAGCGCGACGCCGCGTACGCGACGCCCTGGGCGTGGTTGCCCGCGCTCGAAGCGACGACGGGGTTCCGTTCGCCGCGCCCGATCAGAGAAGCGATCTTGTTGCCCGCGCCGCGGATCTTGAACGAACCGGTGCGCTGGCGGTTTTCGCATTTGAGGTATACGTTGCCTCCCGCCATCTTCGAGAAGGTGACGGAGTGGTCGAGTTCGGTGTGGTGGATCAGCGGGGCGAGCCGTTCCGCCGCCTGTTCGAAAGCGTCGCGGTCCAGTGTCATTTTGTTTCCCTCCAGAGCCGTTCAAGTTCGGCCAACAGAGCGTCCGTTCCGGTCCTTTTCAGAGCGGAAACGGGATAGATCCTGTCGTCGGGTCCCATCCCGAGCGTTTTCCGGATCATCGACAGATTCTTCGGAAGCTCCGAGCGGGACAGTTTATCGGCCTTCGTCGCGACGACGAGGCCGTCGAAGCCGTAATGGCGCATATACTCGTACATCTGGACGTCCTGGGCGTTCGGCGCATGGCGTGAGTCGACGAGCAGCGCGACCTTCGCGAGGTTCGGACGGTCCGCGAGATACGTCTCGATCATCCCGCCCCATTCCTCGGACATCGACTTCGACACCTTCGCGTACCCGTACCCGGGCAGGTCGACGATGCGGTATTCCGTCCGGACGTTCGCCGGCTTTTCGCTGCCGTCCGCGGGATCGGGCGCTTCGACGACGACCGAGTAAAAGTTGATCGTCCGCGTCTTTCCGGGGCTCCCCGAAACGCGCGCAAGGTCCTTCCGGTTGCACAGCAGATTGATGAGGGAACTCTTTCCCACATTCGAACGCCCGGCGAACGCGATCTCCGCGACGCCGGTGTCCGGGTACTGTTTCTTCTGTGCGGCGACCTGCAGCAGGTCTGCTTTCAGGATTCTCATTTCGGATCGCGGCGGTGTGCCCGCCGGAAGCAGATTATTTCACGAGCGCCTCGGCGAGGACCTGATCGGCCGTCTCGACGGGACAGAACGTCATCTTCTCGCGGACGCTCTCCGGGATCTCCGGGACGTCCCGCATATTCTCGCGCGGCAGGATGATCTTCGTGCAGCCGTTGCGGTACGCCGCGAGGACCTTTTCCTTGAGGCCGCCGATCGGGAGGACCTGGCCGCGGAGCGTGATTTCGCCCGTCATCGCGACGGTGTGGGAGACCGGGGTCCCGGTCAGCGCCGACACGATCGCCGTCAGCATCGTCACGCCGGCGGACGGGCCGTCCTTCGGGACGGCTCCCTCGGGGATGTGGATGTGGAGATCCTTCTCCTTGTAGAACGGGCCTTCGATGCCGAGCTCGTCGGCGTGCTGGCGGACGTACGAGAACGCCGCGCGGGCCGATTCCTGCATGACGTCGCCGAGCTGGCCGGTCAGGACGACCTGTCCGCTGCCGGGCAGAACGGCCGCTTCGA
>JAEEGI010030326.1_pt1 | contig 10172 bp, 7 predicted proteins | sample 8958751 | NCBI WGS metagenome assembly JAEEGI01 (sample SAMN16246545, study PRJNA631951) | gut metagenome | biome: gut microbiome; feature: rumen; material: KS-attached | host: Bos | place: Iran: Karaj | collected 2018-10 | reverse complement strand
TCTATATTAATATTTGAATAACAATATCCATTCTTAGTACAGTAATCATATCTTTTTGGTACATTATTTAACACTACATTTCCATTTTTTGTTACTAATGTTACTCCCATTCGTTCATTTTCATTACATGAGCTATCTCCTGGTTGACAGCGTATAATATCGCATTCTGAATCAGTACTTTTACAACATACCGGTACTCCATTCATTGTTTGTCCACTTTTACATAACATATTTTTACCTTTATCTGGCATTATATATGTTACTGATAAATGTTTTGTTTCTGAATTGATTGACGCTGTTATACTTTCTGGATTATTGTTTTTACCTAATTCTTCTACACTTACATCGGGATTTTTCAAAGCTATTAATGCTTTTAAATGATCTTGCATTTCTGTATTTCCTTGTATTGTATTTGCATATAAGTATAAGGCTTTTAAGTAATGATTCTGACTACCAGTTCCACAAAGACCTATATTATCATCATCAGATATATCACTACAACGAGCTTCTTTTAATCCAGTTTCAGTTACATCACCGGTTATACTCTTATGATTTCCACTACCAGTTACTTCAACACCAGTAACATTACTTGTTACTTTATATATATTAGCTGCTATTGATTTGTTTAAATAATATTTTTCGAAATTATCTACTGTTTCTGTATATATGTTTCTGTATATTGGATTTTCCCTTGTCCCTCCTTTATACATAAATCTCAAATAAGTTGCTGGATTATAATAAATATGAGCATAATCGCTAAAATATGATGTATCTATTGATATAGAAAATCTTTTCTTTGATATACCTCCACACCTATGGGCAAATAATTTAGGTAATTTAAAAGTATCATCGAAAAGGCCATCGTCTGGTTTAGATAAAACAGATTCTGGTGAAAAACCAGGGCCAGTATATCCAGCTTCGCCTGAATGAGCTCCCCATAATTGCAAAGCAGTTGATATTATTTGATAATATTCAGATTCACTATACTTTCCAAGAGCATACCTTAAATAACCTTCAATTAGTATATTTGCATACCCACAGTTTCTTGTGGACCTACTTGTTGCGCATGTTGTTGCATCAAATAAACTATCTAATGTAATACCACTGCTTGTATGTAGAGCAGGATTTACACAGTAAGCATCATAACGTCCAACATTATCACTAACGCTACTAGATACTCTAGTTTTTTCTGGTATAATAATATACCTTGGTTGACATACGCTAGGTGCAGTCTTTGTAGATCTAGCAGTACATATTTCATTTACCCATTCTGTAGTATAATTTGTAGTACAAGAAGCATTTACTGCTCCTGATAGTCTTGTTGCTGCCCATTGCGCATTTTCAGAACCAGGAGAAAGATCAAAGGTCATAAAGCTATTATAATTCTCCGGAGAAGTCATAACTTCCACCATTTTTTGGGTTAAGCTTGTCTTTTCATCATGATTTAGTTGATAGCATTCTGAACAACTACAAACGCATGCAGTCGATTTTGATCCACCATTTGCATCAACTCCAGTACATTTGATATTCTTTTTCAAGCAAGGTGCACAATTATGCACATTACCATACTCATCAGTGCATTTACTCCATTGACAACAAGAGCTACATGTGGCACAAGCATCTCCCTCTACAATATCACACTTAGTATCAACTGTATCTTTAATTTTATCACATCTAGGCCATATAGTAGTTAAATCACCTTTCCAAGTTCTATATAAAACTAATGTAGATTTACATTCTTCGTGCCAACGTTCAGGCGGAGTAGAACTAGGTCCACGCTTAATATGTTCCTCTTTTACTTCAGAGCAACCATCATATACAGTTTTCCAACTTGAACAACCTAAACAATCCACAGTATATAGTTTTGGAACATTTGCATATTGACTAACCTCTTCAACTGGTGTACATTCAGTTGAAGCGTTATATTTATAGTCTTTGCAAGCGCTATTGCCTGAATGACTAAAAGCTTCAACTTTTAATGCAAAAGTAAAGCATAATAAAAATGTTAATAATGTTTTTAATAGTTTGTTTTTCATATCGTAAATCTCCATATGTTTATAAATTAATAATCAATTTTACTCTTCTACTAATTAATTATAACATATAAAATAATTAATTAAAATAATTTTAACAATTAAAAACCAATACTTTTTAGTATTGGTTTTAGTGTTAAATTCCGTGTTTAATTTTTCTAAATTTATTTTCAAATATTGTATAAGCTATTGCATAAGATAGAATTCCAATAACTGCTTTTAGCCAATGCTTTTTTGCAAATTCTAATAAATCTTTAAAAGGATTAACTTTTACTTCTTCAACTACTGGTTCTTCTTCTTGCTTAACATCTTGAATTATTTCATTTTTATAATTCATTATAGCTTGTTCAACAGTTGCTTGTGTTGTTTTTGCTGATGTGAACTTCGCAGAACAAACATTTAAAGCATTAACATAATCTTTGCAAATATCAGATCCATAGAATGAATTATAGTAAGGTTCCATAATTGTAATAATTCTTGCTTGAATATCACATCCTTCTGAATAAACATAAATGTTAACATTCTTACCTTCTTCAACATTTGTTATTGTTAAAGAATCATTAGCATTCGTTTTATATGTTTTACCATCATATTTTACTGTTAAACCACTAATTACATTATATAATGTAATATTAAATGTACCAGAGCTCATACTATATTCATTGTCATAAGTAATATGATCTGCATAAGACTTATAAGTTTCATATTTGTTCATATCACAATCTGCCCTAACAAATAAAACTGGCATAAATAATAAAATAACTAAGATAATTTTTTTCATTTTTTATTCTCCTTCCAATAATACTGCATGTACAACTAATCTTTTATTATTACTTCCTGTACATGTAGACAAAGTAATTATATAATCATCTTTTCCAACTTTAGTATTTGAATTAAAAATACTTCTATCTTTCAACATCTTAATAAATTCTAATTTATCTTCATCATTATCAAATGTTGTTTTTAAATAATCTGTTGTGTAATCAACTTTATATATTGAGAATATCTTAAACTGATATTCAGCATTCTCTGTATTATATGTAATAATCATATTTTCTGGATCTTTTCTCCATGAACTACTTAGTGTCTTTTTTAATGTTCCGAACATAGTACCATTTTTCATACTATGACCATAGATTATCGTATTATCATTAAAGTTTCCTGCATCATTTCTATAATCCATAAACAGCCAACCCATACTTGTTGATTTTTTATAAATATCTCTTTTTAAATAATATGAATTATCAGAATGCTGTACAACTGGATATGAAATATTTGTATTCTTTACTACTAAGAAACCAACTACTTCTTTATTAATTTTTTTCAGAGCAGAAATTGAATTATCAAGAACATATTTATTCTTAACTTCTTCAAAAGTTTCATTAGTAGGTTGATCTCCATCTGGTAAATAATCATCTTCTACTTCTGTACCATTATTATCTATCTCTTGCATAATTTCATTGTTCAGAATATCTATGCTTAATTTTTCAATATAATCATATGATTTAATAAGTAATATGCATACAATTGATACATATATACATAATATAGATATAAGTTTTAAGTTATTAAATGTTAATTGCTTAAATAGATTTTTACCTAAGAATGCTTTAGAATAAATAATTCTAAATTCACAAGTATAATTCTCTTTGCAATCATTACTTAATTCCTTTAGCCAAGCAAAGTTATTAATAATAAAATTACCTTTATCTGAATCTTGATGTAAGAATACTATAACATTTCTCGATTCATCATTTTTTACTAAGTCTACAATAGCATTTATTAACTCTTTAGAATAAACATATAAATGTATACCTTTTAATTTATAATTTACTTTTAAGAATTCTTCTAAATCACTTAGTAATTCAGGATAGTCTTCTTTTATATATATAATCTTTTTATAATAAAGCGTATCTTCTAAAATTGTATCTTGCTGTTGTAAGAACTTTATTGATATCTTTTTATCACTATAAGTATTTATCTTAATGCCTCTATCTTCAAAATTTTGTTTTATATTAGTTGGCATAAAATAACATTCTATTTCTTTAATTGCTTTTGATGTTAAAAACATATTGTAATCTTCAATATCAATTGTGGATAAAAAGTTTAATTTTAAATTTGGTATACCTAAATACTCAGTTAGCCAAAATACATACTTGAATGTAACTAATCTTTGTACTTTTAAAGAATCAATTTTAGAATCTATTTTTTTAAGAGTATCTATTATTCTATCTTTATGTTTTTTATAATACTTAATATCATAAAAAAGAGAGCCTTTATAAAAACTATTTTTGTTAAGAAAGCCTTGCTCTTCTTCACTAATAGTTTTATAGTCAAAGACTAAAGTATTATTGTCAACAGTTAAGACGATATACTCTCTCAACACTCCCACCTATCCTACATATCATTATAACACAAAAAAAGCAAAAAAAATATGAAACTATTCAATTCCATATTTTGCTACTAACTTAATAAATACTTTATAATCTATCATTCTAAGTTCGCTACTCATAGCCTCTTTTCCCTTGCCATCTTTGATATAAATAAGAAGTGGTAACGCATTTATTTGATCTGATATTTCAGGAAATTGTTTTCTTAATATTTCAACAGCTTCATTTCCTGAATAGTCTTTTATATTCCAATAGATTACTTTATCATTTAATTTCATTTTATTTATTTCTTTAATTAAACGTTTTTCCATATTATATACTTCTCTATTACCAGTAAAACTTACATATAATACAGCTTCATTTGTTTCAGATAAAGCATAATTAATATCATCAGAGTTTAATTCACTTATTCCTGAATTATAAAAAGCTCCTGTTTTAACTGAAACATATCTATAATTTAAATACATTGATCTAGCTACTAAAAGCACTATTATTATAGTAATAGAAACTACAGCTACTATAACATAGTTTTTAGTTGGTATTTTTTTCTCTCTATTAAATAAATTAAATTTCATATAATCACCTTATTCCAATAACATTTTAACATAAATAATAATAAAACTCCAAAACTTTTATTAAATAGTATATAATATTTAGTAGAGGTTATTTTATGCATAATGAGTTTAAAAAAGAAATAAGTTATATTAAAAATGATAGGATTAAAAAGAGTTTAATAACTATGTTAGATAAACTACCAGATTACTTTTATGAAGTACCTGCTAGTTCAACAGGAAAATATCATCCGGATTTTTCACTTGGAAAAGGTGGCCTTCTTAGACATACAAAAGCAGCTGTAAGAATAGCAAAAGAATTGCTAGATAATGAATCATTAAATAATTTTAATCAAGATGAAAAAGATTTAATTATTTTTGCTATTACTCTTCATGATGGTTTAAAAAGTGGAATGGTTAAAAGTGAATACACTTTATTTGAGCACCCTATTCTAATGAGTAATTATTTAAAAGAAAATAAAGATAATTTAGAATTAACAGATGATGAATTAGATTTGGTTTGTAGATGTATTGAAACACACATGGGTCCTTGGACAAAAAATTATAAAGGAGATGAAGTATTATCACCTCCTAAAGATAAATATCAAAGATTTGTACATATGTGTGACTATTTAGCAAGCAGAAAGTTCTTAGATGTTAAATTTAATGATAGGGATGAAATAGAAAATTAAAAAAGACTTTTAAAAGTCTTTTTTTATTCCATCATATTTCCAAAATAAGTTGGTCCACCATATTCAGATAGTGATACTATTTTTGCTTTCATAGTTGGAGCAGCTGTATTCTTTTCAACAAAATCAGCAAAATCATTAGTGACATATACATTACCACCAGAACGACTTAATACTAATATTTTTATTTGATTAGCTATTGATTCACTTAAATGACTAATTACCTCATCATAAGTATCTTTATCTAACCAATATAATTCTCCATCACTCATAATCTCATAAGTTTCTACATTTCCATTCATAATACACTCCTAAAAATATTATACTACTTTTCTAAAAATTCTTTCAACTTACTAAACTCAGCATTATATTCATATAATTCTTGAGCTTTTTTAGATTCGCAAAAACAATTAATATATTCTTTAAAAATCTCTTCATCTTTTTTTAATTTTTCAATCATTTCTTCAATATTTTCCATATTAAGCCTCATTATATACAACTATTTTTAATCCATTCTCAGCTGCTATATTAACTAGTTCATCTGTTAATTCACCAACTACCATTATAAAGTTTGGATACATGTCTCTTCTAGATATAGAATCCTTATTCATTTTAATAATAGTTTTATCGTTAATAGTAGTAAATCTAATAGATCCATTATTAACTAGTTTTCTATACGCATAACTATTCTTATCTAATTTAGATGCATCAACATATTCAAAATGTACTCCGTCATCATTTTCAGAACATAGTACTTTAAAATCTTGATTAGATATAGTATAAATATCTACACCTTTTCTACTAGATTTTTTTACATCAGTTGGATTAGCTAAAAATAATTCTTCTACTTCATCAACAGATATAATCTGACTATTTATTAATTCTACCCTATACTTTTTAACTTTATTTAATGCAATAGCTACTGGAACAATTCTTCTAAATACTCTTTTACTTATTATTCTTTCAATATAACTTAACATCAAATCATTATTTTTATTTCCAAATAATAATTTAACCATTCTAAAGAATTCAATTTCACTTTCATCAAATACATTATTACCATCTATTTTAAAATCTTCTAATACATCAGCATCAAATAAATCTAATAATTGTTTAATAGTTATAACTTCTAACCAACTATTATTACCTTTTTCATCATATCCTTTATTATATAAATAATTACAGATAAGATTTCTATATATATCTTCATTTTGAGTACTTGATAAATCCTTTATTAGACGTTTTAATAATGTTACATCATAATTATCTAAATCACTCTTCTTCTTAAGATTACAAATATTACTAAATGATGCTATTGCATCAATCAAGTTATCTTTTTCTTTTTCATTTAATTCTTGATTTTCTACATCTTTTAATAAATCATAATAGTAATAGAAGTTTTCTACTGCTCTAAATAATGTTTCTTTATTTTCACTATAAATACTTTTTAGAATATTGAAATACTTGATAAATATATTTCTAATATTATCATTTTTAACTATTAATAATAAACTAGACATATTTACAAAATTATAATTTGCAAAATCATCTAATAGTTCTTTAGATAAGAATGATAATCTACTATCAAACATTTCAAGTGAATAAATACTATAAAGCTCTTTATTATTGTTAATTTGATGACCATAAGCATTTGTTAATAATTCGTTTAATAAATTAATACTAGTTGGTTTTGGTCTACTTTCATCACTTGATTTATATAGCAATGTCAAGCCAACAAATACAGTAATCTTTTGAGATTCATTCTTGTTAATAATTTGTTTATTAAATAAAACTTTAAATAATTCAAATATGCTCTTATAATCTTTAAAATAATCATATTTATCTATATTAGCAATAAATTCATTATATATTTTATTAATTATTTTATAGTATTTAGCATATATCTCTTCACCATAGTATTCTCTAAATAATGTTAAACATCTTGCATTACAATCTAAAATTTCATTTTCTTTATCAGTTCTTTCAGTATTATCATTATATACTGGTACTATATATGGAAGTACGTAATTAACATCTATATTTATCAAAGATATTATTTGTGAAATACTTAAATTTTGAATAACTTTTATAGCTCTTCTTGTATATTGATATCCTATATTATTACTATTAACATCAAATCTATATAATTTTCCTTTGGCATTTAATAAACATTTGCTAACTAATATATTAACAATATCTTTATTAGATCTATTTTCAATGTTACTAAGAATATCATATACAACTTCTTGTGAATCATCTTCTCGTAATGATTCTTTATTAACATATCTTATTAATTCAATATCATATTTTAATACTTCTGATAATATTTTATTATCAATATAATTTATAATAAAAGGATTATCTGAAATATATTCTTTTTGAACATCAATTGGTAATGATGGTAATAAAGAAATATCCTCCTTAACTTTTTCAAGTTGTTTATTCATAAGAGTATTTCTTGCTTCCCCATTTATATACATTGCATATTGTTCATCTTCAGAATATTGATTTTGAATAGTTTGAGGAGCATATTTAATAAATACAGGATTTACTTTAATAATGTATTCAAACTGAGCATCTGTTAGTTTATCTTTTATTTCATTAATAACTCTTTCAGTCTCTTTAATATCAGTTTCTGCTAATACTCTAACAACTGCTTCTAAATCGTTCATAAATAGTTTAGAAATATCTTCAGGTTGATTAAAATATAATCTAACATAAGATTTAAATTCTTCTTCATCAAACTGTACAACATTTGCATTCATAAAGAATTTATTATCTTTTAACCAATGACTTACTAATGCTCTTTTAGCATCATTAGATCCATATCTAAACATATTAACATTACTGTTAAGTCTAGAAACTTGGAACTTTTTAGGTAATATTTTTATTAATTCAGGATGTTTGAAAAAAAGGTAACTTAAAACAATCTCACTGTTAGCGAGTTCTTTATTATCTAAATATGCTTGTTCAATATATTTTAGACTTTTACCCTCTAAGCTATGAATAAAATCATTTGCTTTCTTTTGAGCTTGTCTTTTTCGTAATTGTTCTAAAAATGACATATTCTACCTCTTTTATCCTATTCTAAAACAATTATATCATACAAATTAAAAAAGAGATAAATTATCTCTCTTTTTTACTTAAGTACTTATGATTTAATGCTATAGTTTTAACACCAGTTTTAAATGCTATATTTGCTATCTTATCTTTAATACTTACTATTATTCCATCGCCAAACAATGTATGTGATACCCTATCTCCATCATGAAATTCTTCATTTGAACTATACATTTCTTTAACATTAACATTTCTAGTAACACTCTCAATACTTTTAACTGGTGAAGTATCTATTATTTCTAATAAATCTTTATCTATTTCTTTAATAAATCTGCTTTCTAAAGTAGAATTTGTTCTACCATATAAAGTTCTTTGCTTAGCATTAAGTAAGAATAATTTAGATTTTGCTCTTGTAATTCCTACATAACAAAGTCTTCTTTCTTCTTCTAATTCACTAGGGTTTTCAAAACTTCTACTATGAGGGAATACTCCTTCCTCTAATCCTAAAATAAATACCACTCTAAATTCTAATCCTTTAGCAGAATGTAATGTCATAACATGTATGTTTTCATTACTTTCTTTGTATTGACCAGTATCACTAACTAACATGACACTTTCCAAGAATGTTTGCAAATCATATACACCATTTTCTTCAAATGATAACGCAACACTCTTAAATTCATTTAAGTTTTCAACTTTAGCAGCACTTTCCAAAGAATCATCATCTTCATATTCTTTTCTAATGCCAGTTTTAACTAAAACATTTTCTACTAATTCTGATAAACTTTGTGATTTAGATTCTTCTATTAAAGATTCAATCATTTTTTTCCATTCTAATTCTTTACCAGACTCAATAGCATCAAACATAGAGCAGCCTTTTTCACTAGCAATACTTCTTAAACTTTCAATTGATTTAGTACCTATTCCCCTTTTAGGAACATTTATTACTCTTTCTAAACTAACTGAATCATTTGAATTATAAATAATATTTAAATATGCTATTAAATCTTTAATTTCTTTTCTACTATAGAAATAATAACTACCAATAATATTATATGGTAAGTTAGCATGCACTAATGCATCTTCAATAACTCTACTTTGAGCATTAGTTCTATATAAAATAGCAAAGTCCTCATACTTGTATCCTAAAGAAACTAATTCTTTTATTTTATCTATTGTATAAGAGGCTTCTTTTACTTCATCACTTACTCTAACATAAGTTATCTTTTCTCCATCACCACTTGATGTCCAAAGATTTAATTTTTTACCTTCAGTATTATTTTTAATAACTGAGTTTGCTGCTTTTAATATGTTATTAGTGCTTCTATAGTTTTCTTCAAGTAAAACAACTTTAGCATTCTTATAATCTTTTTCAAAATTAAGAATATTTCTATAATCAGCATTTCTCCATGAATATATAGATTGATTAGCATCACCTACTACAAATAT
>JAEEGI010030320.1_pt1 | contig 10172 bp, 9 predicted proteins | sample 8958751 | NCBI WGS metagenome assembly JAEEGI01 (sample SAMN16246545, study PRJNA631951) | gut metagenome | biome: gut microbiome; feature: rumen; material: KS-attached | host: Bos | place: Iran: Karaj | collected 2018-10 | reverse complement strand
AAGAGTCAACTAGAACCGCCTAATAAACCGGGCCTGCTGCAAATGCCCGTCCTCCATCATTGCGAACCCGCTAAGCGGGTGTGGCAATCCGTTTCCTCACGAAAAGAGACGCATTCCCACGACCAGTCTGCGGACTGGTCTCGGAATGACGGGGGTGCGCATTTTCGGCAGGCCCGTTGTACCTTTTTGCCTTTATTTCTCGATCATCACCATATAATATTCCAGCAGGATCGAATCCGGGAACCTCGTGGCGTTCACCACAAAAAGCTTATCCTTCAGGTCACTCAGACTGTCATCGTAGATCTCAAACTCCGGCTTCGTGACGCAGTAGTACACCTCCGCCGGAGCGATACCGCCGGACAGCACCGTTTCCACATGCTCCGGCGGCACGGTGCGGATGCCGTCGTTCTGGATGTAGAAGCTGCGCCCGTCGTTGAGCTTCACGCCGTAGCGGGCGGAAAGCTCCGCCCGGCCGTTGGGCCGCACCACCTGGCTGTCCACCCCGTCGGGGAGCACCACGCCGTTGTAGGGGAGTGCAAAGCCGATGATCTCACCGCCGGTGATGGAGATGAGCTGCCGCCGCCCCGCCTTGCCGTCCTGACCGATGAAGGTGGGCTTGCCCACCGTGGCCCGGATCTCGAATGCCTTTTCCAGATAGGGACGCATAAGTATCAACGCTCCTTTTTCATGTTTTTCTGCCTATCATTCTATCCGCAGAGACGGGCAAAGTCAAGCAAGGGAAGCGTCGGAAAAGGAGGCACATTTTTGCTGGGCTTCCGCCCCGATTTGTGGTATACTAATTAAAATCCACATACAAAATAACAACCATACCCGCAGGAGGGAACGCCATGGGAAAACGGAGCTTTTTCACTTTCGCCCTGGGCACGGCGGCGGCAGTCGCCGCCGTCAGCCTCATAAAGAAGAAGGGCGGCCTGCATCTCACCTTCGACGTCGAGCCCTCGGAGCTGGGCCAGTCAGCGGCGGAATGGAAAGCGGAGCATGACGGATCGGTGGCCGCTGCGGAAGCGGAAGGGCATGGGGAAACAGAGACAGAGGAAAACTGAAAGGGGACCCCGCGGGGAGAGCGTCCGCGGCGGCATCCTGGGCTTTGCGGACATCGCCGGGGAAGCCAAGCTGGGGGTCTATGCCTCCTCCGGGGCCTTCTACCTCTTTCTGTCCATTTTCCCCACGGCGGCGCTCCTGTGCTCGCTGCTGCCCCTGCTGCCCTTCACCCAGGAGGCCCTGCTGGACTACCTCTCCGCAGTGCTGCCGGATTTCATGCAGGAGCTGCTGAGGAGCATCATCGACGGCATGTATTCCTACAGCGCGGCGGCCTTCTCCATCTCCGTGGTGCTGCTGCTCTGGTCCGCGGGGAAGGCCTTTATCGGCGTTATGCGGGGCCTGAACCGGATCTACAGCGGGGAGGACCGAAGCATGCTCAGGCTCCGGGGCCTGAGCAGCCTCTATATGCTGTTGTTCCTGGCCTTCATGCTGGTGACCCTGGGCATCAGCCTTTTCCAGAAGAGCCTGATGCAGGGCTTAGTGCAGCGCTGGCCCCGGAGCGCGGAAACGGTGGAGACCCTGATGAAGCTGCGCTTTTTTCCGGGGATGCTGCTCCTGGCGGTCTTCTTCAGCCTGATGTACCGCTTCCTGCCCAATGCGAAGCTGCGCTATGTGGACCAGATCCCCGGCGCGCTCCTGGCTGCCGCCCTCTGGATGCTGCTCAGCTGGGTCTTCTCCCTCTATCTCCATCGTTTCGGCGCCTCCAGCGTCTACGGAAGCCTGGCCACGGTGGCTTTTGCCCTCATGTGGATCTATTGGTGCATCTCCCTGACCCTGCTTGGGGGCTGCTTCAATGTCTGGATCAGCGGAAAACGGAGTGCGGTAAGTGCCAGTCCGAAAGAAAAATGACAAAAGTTTACGAAATATGTATAGACAATCACGGGAAAATGGGATAGAGTAAATAAAGGAATATTTTGTGGTGAATCACCGGGAGGACACTATGGAGAGTATTTTCAACAGTCCAAACCCCATCCTCTTCGGCGTCGGCGCCGCGGCGAGGACCGGCCTGGAGCTTCAGAAGCTGGGCTGCAAAAAGGTGCTGGCCGTCTTTGACAAGGGCGTGGAGCAGGCGGGCGTCGCGGAAAAGGTGCTGAAGGCCATCCGGGACGCGGGTATCGAGGTCGTCGTTTACAACAATGTGCAGGCCGATCCCCCGGTTTGGTCCGTGGAGGAAGCCGGAGCCCTGGGCGTGAAGGAAGGCGTCGACGGCGTGGTGGGCATCGGGGGCGGCAGCTCCCTGGATACCGCCAAGGGCGCCAAGATGCTGCAGACCAATCCGCCCCCCCTGCGGCAGTATTTCGGCCGCACCGGCGTGGTGACGAAGCCCAGCGTGCCCCTCATCGTGATCCCCACCACGGCGGGCACCGGCAGCGAGTGCACCCCCGGCGGCACCATCACCGATACGGAGCAGAACATCAAGACCAATATCTCCGGCGTGGGCTGCGCCGTGAGCTTGGGCATCGTGGACCCGGAGCTCAGCGCGGGCCTGCCCAGGAGCGTCACCGCCTCCACCGGCCTGGACGCCCTGTGCCACTGCGTGGAATCCTATACCTCCGCCATGGCCAACTCCATCAGCACCGTCCTGGGGCGGGAGGGCATCCGCCTGGTGGGGCAGTACCTGGTCCGCGCCTGCAATAACGGGGCATCGGATATGGAGGCCAGGGCGGGCATGGCGAAGGCCGCCACCTTGGGCGGTATGGCCATGAGCGGCGCTTTCTGCCACCTCTGCCATGACATCGGCCGCAGCCTGGGGGCCAAGTTCCACGTGCCCCACGGCAACGGCTGCGCCATCACCCTGCCCCAGGTGCTCCAGATCATCGCCCCCATCAAGACGGAGGAGGTCCGCTATATCGCCCGGTGCTTGGGCGCGGAGATCGGCGACGATGCTCCCGCCGCCGCCGTGGGCAAGGCGGCCTACGACGCCGCCCACAAGCTGCTGAAGGACACGGGGCTGAAGAACCTCAAGGAGCTGGGCCTCAGCCGGGAAGAGCTGCTGGCCGTGGTGCCCGACGAGGTGGTCATGCAGATCGAGATGGAGATCAAGGCCTTCGGCGGTGTCGCGCCTCCGCCGCTGCCCGTGACCAAAGAACTGGTGGCGGAGATCATCAACCGCGCTTACGACGAAAATTAAAAACATTGCACATATGGAAAGGGAGATCAAAATGGCGAACAAGTTCCCCGCAGTCAATAAGGAAGAGATCAAGGCCGTACAGGTGCTCACCCCCCGCCTGCAGAAGCTGAAGCAGCAGTGGGAGGACGCGGAGCCCCAGGTCTATGTTGACGACACCCTGCTGTTCACCGAGTCCTGGAAGGAGACCGAGGGCCTGCCGGTGGACATCCGCTGGGCCAAAGCCTTCGAGAAGCGGCTGGACGAATGCCCCATCCTCCTGCGGGACGGGGAGCTGCTGGCCGGCAGCCTGACCAAGTTCATCCGGGGCAACGGCACCCTCTGCGCCATGAAGCCCCACGAGATCCTGAAGATGGTTGAAAGCGGCAAATTCGACCGCAAGACCAGCGACACCGCCTCCACCAAGATCACGCCGGAGGACCTGGAGGCCCTGCGGCAGGACGCGCTGTACTGGATCGACCATATGCCCAAGGTCAGCACCGTCAACGCCTCCGTGGCCCTGGAAATGGGGGAGGAGGCCTTCGACCTGCTCTTTGACCGGGGCATGATTTTCGAGGGCCGTGGCGTCCGCTACACCATGGACCGGGGCCTGTTCCAGAACTATTCCGCCTACGGCGGCGGCGTGGCCCAGGTCAGCGACAAGTGCATCAAGGTGGGCCTGAACCACATCATCGAGCTCTGCAAGAAGGAGCGGGAGCGGATGATGGCCGAGGGCGACAATGAGAACAGCCACGGCGCGGCCCAGTTCCTGCGTAAATTCTGGCTGCTGAAGGCCTGCATCATCTCCTGCGAGGCCTTCATCCGCTATGCCAAGCGCTATGCGGACCTGGCCAGGGAGCAGGCCAAGACCGCCAATCCCCAGCGGGCCAAGGAACTGCTGCGCATCGCGGAAGCCTGCGAGCGCTGTCCCGCCGAGCCCCCCAGGGATTTCTTCGAAGCGGTGCAGTGCGTCCGCCTGTACCACCTGATCTGCTGGAAGGAATCCTCCGACCGGCCGGAGGTGCCGGTGGGCCGGCTGGACCAGATCCTCTATCCCTACTACGCTGCCGACAAGGCCGCCGGGAAGGTGACGGCCCAGGATGCCGCCGAGCTGCTGGGCGCCCTGTGGCTGAAGATCCGCGAGTGCGAGAACCTGGTCACCATCCCCCGCGAGCAGCGGGCCGCCCCCGGCTCCCTGCTGCCCAACATCACCATTTGCGGCGTGGACGCCGATGGTAACGAGCTGACCAATGAGATCAGCTGGCTGATTCTGGAGGCCATGGCCCAGATCAAGCTCTCCGAGCCCGCCATCTACATCCGCTGGAGCGAGCAGATGCCGGAGGAATTCGTCATCCACGCTCTGGAGTGCAACGTGGAATTCGGCGGCGGCAACCCCGCCTTCCTCAATGATAAGCTTGGCACCCAGCGCTATCTGGAGCGGGACGTGCCCTTGGAGGACGCCTGCGACTGGTGCGCCTCCGGCTGCCTGGGCTACCACCTGAATTCCATGGAGCATCTGGGCGGCGGCCATAACCTGAGCCAACTGAAGATTTTCGAAGTCACCCTCCACGACGGCTTCGATCCCCGCACCGGCAAGCAGCTGGGCCTCCACACCGGCGACCCCAGGAACTTCAAGACCCTGGAGGAGCTGATGGAAGCTTACTACAAGCAGGTGGACTACTTTACCGAGAAGCTCCACATGTTCAAGATGATCTCCCTGTCCACCGAGGTCACCGACGGGCCTATGAGCGGTCTGCGCTGCGCCATGCAGTACGAGACCTCCATCAAGTCCGGCCTCACCCCCAAGGAGGGCGGCGCCAAGTACCCCGAAGGAAGGACCTCCTGGCTGGGCAGCCGGGGCATGGTGGACCTGGCCGACAGCCTGGCCGCCATCAAGAAGCTGGTCTTCGACAAGAAGGTCTGCACCATGGGCGAGCTGCTGGACGCCTGCGACAATAACTGGGAGGGCCATGAGGACCTGCATCAGCTCTGCCTCAACGCCCCCAAATACGGCAACGACGACGACTATGTGGACGAGATCTACGACGACCTCAGCACCCGCGTTCCCGAAATCATGACCCGGCGGATCGACCCCATCACCGGCAAGAAGCCCATCCTCTTCATCGGCGCCGCCGCCGGCCACGTGGGCATCGGAAAGGCCGTGGGCGCCCTGCCCAACGGCCGCGTGAAGGGCCAGCCCACCTGCGACGCCGCCTGCTCCGCCATGCCCGGCATGGATGTAAACGGCCCCACCGCCCTGGTGAACTCCGCCACCCGCGGGGACTACGCCCACCAGTTCTGCGGCTATGCCCTGAACATGAAGTTCTCCAAGTCCGTGCTGAATACGCCGGAGAAGCTGGCGAACCTGGCCGCCCTCATCAAGACCTTCATGATGCGCAACGGTTGGCACGTGCAGTTCAACATCCACTCCCGTGCCGAGCTCATCGACGCCCAGGCCCATCCGGAGAAGCACAAGAACCTGCTGGTCCGCGTGGGAGGCTACAGCGCCTATTTCATCGACCTGCCCCATGAGCTGCAGGCCGAGATCGTCAAACGCAGCATGCACGACGAGATCTGAACATAACCGGAGCAGGAGGAAAAGCCCGGCTTTTCCTCCTGCCTGCTGCGCACAAGGAGCTTTCATGGAAGGAACCATTTTCAATATCCAGCGCTACAGCCTGGACGACGGGCCGGGCATGCGCACCACCGTCTTCCTCAAGGGCTGTCCCCTGAAGTGCCTCTGGTGCTCTAACCCCGAATCTCAGGACCCGGAGCCCATCGTTTCCAACCGCTACACCGCCTGCAAGCAGTGCGGCAAGTGTGTTGCCCAGTGCCCCACGGGGGCCGCGGCCATGGTGGAGGGCGAGGTGCAGATCGACCGCAATAAATGCGTCGGCTGCGGGAAATGCGTGGAGAGCTGCTTCTACGACGCCATGCACTGGACCGGGGAAAAGGTCACCGTGGACAAGGTGATGAAGACCGTCCTCCGGGACAAAATGTATTATGAGAATTCCGGCGGCGGCGTCACCTGCTCCGGCGGGGAGATCCTCATGCAGCCGGATTTCGTGGCGGAGATCTTCCGCCGCTGCCATGAAAGCGGCATCCATACCAACGCGGATACCTGCGGCTTCGGCACGGAGGATGCGGTGCGCAAGGTCATGGCCCACGCCGACCTCTGCTATTTCGATATCAAGCACATGGACCCGGAGAAGCATAAAGAGTATACCGGCGTCGGCAATGAGATCATCCTCCGAAACCTGGAACTCACCCTATCCCTGGGGGTGAAGACCGTGGTGCGGGTGCCCCTGATCCCGGAGCACAACGCCGATGAAGAAAATCTCACCGCCCTGGCGGATTACGTGAAGGGCCTGGGCAGCGGGGTGGACCACGTCTGTTTCCTGCCCTACCATGTCTACGGGGAGAGCAAATACAAGATGATCGGCCGACAGTATCCCCTCCATGACCTCAGAAAGCTGACGGAGGAGGAGATGAAGCGGGCCGTGGATATCGTGGAGAGCCGGGGCGTTTCCTGCACCCTTTCCAAGCACTGACTTAAACAAAAGTGCCGGAAGCGTCGCTTCCGGCACGGATAAAACAAGGTCATGGTTCCTTCGAAGAGTACACGCGGATGTCCTCTCCCTTAGCACGGTTGGAAATGGTGATCGTCTGGTAGGGAATGACGATGCCGCTATAGTCAAAGGCTTTCTTCACCAGGATGCGGGCGTTGCTGGCGGCGGTGGTGAACTGGGCGGCGTCCTTGATGGGCAGGAAGCCCAGCAGGGAAATGCCGCTGGCGTCGAAGCCTGTGACCAGCACTTGGGGCGGCGCGGAACCTGCGCAGAGCGGGTGGGAGGCCAGGGCCTCGCCCATGACCCGGACCGCTTCTTCCAGGTCTGTGTCGAAGGCCACATCCACATTGATGGGCACCATGGTCAGTGTGCCGTCCACGTAGTCCGTGTTCTCCACGATGGCGGAGCCCATGATGGCGTTGGGGATCAGCGCTCTCGTCTGGGTCAGCGTTCGGATGACGGTGTGGCGCAGGGTGATATCCTCTACGTAGCCGGTGATGTTTTTCTCCGGCAGGACGACCCGGTCTCCCACGTCGAAGGGCTTGAACAGGGTGAGGAACACGCCGCTGATGAGGTTTCCGAAGCTCTCCTGAGCGGCAAAGCCGATGATGACCGCCAGCACGCCGGAACCGGCCAGAATGGTGGTCAGCGTGCCGGCCAGCCGGGGGATCTGATTCACCGCCGTGATGATCCCCAGTATGTAGACGACGGCGACGACGAATTTGACGATCATCCGATGGCTGACGCGGCCATGGTCCTTATCTCTCCGCGCAGCGAGTTTTTTCACCAGCTTTGTGAGCAGCAGCTTCAGCAGCCGCGCGACGAAGACCGTGGCGACGAGGATGCCCAGCACGATGACGAGGATCTTCACAGTCGGATGGGTTTCAAACAGTTCCCGCATAAAAACACCTTCCAGAAAAACAGATGCCGCAATTATACCGTGTCCTGCGGTTCCGCCAAGGGGGAGCAGGACGATGGATTTCGGAATCAAATATACTGACTGCAACGCGGTCATTATAGCATAATATCCTGCCCTTGAAAACCGGGGAGCAGCGCTCCGGGGAAAAAAGACTTCCGGCGGCATGCCGGGTCCCTTATGCGTTTTCCAATATTCAAATATATATGATTTTGGAGGAACACTATGAGCATCAACGTGGGTATCAACGGGTTCGGAAGGATCGGCCGCCTGGCGATCCGGGCCGGCAAGGAGCTGGGCGGTTTCACCTTCAAGGCGATCAACGACCACAAGCAGCCGAAGCAGCTGGCTTATCTGTTCAAATACGACACCGTGTTCGGCAGATATCCCGGCGAGGTCTCCTACACCGACAACAGCATCATCGTCGACGGGGAAGAGATCCGGGTATACAACTGCAACGATCCCTCGGAGATCCCCTGGTCCGAGACCGGCGCAGAGTACATCGTGGAGTCCACCGGCAAGTTCAAGAAGGTGAAGGACGCCTCCAAGCATCTGCTGGGCGGCGCAAAGAAGGTCATCGTCACCGCACCCTCCGATGAAGCGCCCACCTTTGTCATGGGTGTGAACCACCTGAACTATAAGCCGGATATGAACGTCGTGTCCAACGCCTCCTGTACCACCAACTGCCTGGCCCCCCTGGCGAAGATCGTGAATGACGCTTTCGGCATCCGCAACGGCGTCATGACCACCGTGCACTCCGCCACTACCTCCCAGAACACCGTGGACGGCAAGCCGCCCAAGGACGACTGGCGCATGGGCAGGGCGTTCGCCGCCAACATCATCCCCACCTCCACCGGCGCGGCCAAGGCCGTGGGCAAGGTGCTGCCGGACCTTCAGGGCAAGCTCACCGGCGTAGCGCTGCGGGTGCCCACCCTGGATGTTTCCATGGTGGACCTGGTGGTGAACCTGGAAAAGCCTGCCACCTACGAGGAGGTCTGCGCCGAGATCAGGCGGGCCTGCGATAACGAGATGAAGGAATACTTCGGCTATACCGACGAGCCCCTGGTGTCCACGGATTTCACCGGCATCACCATCGGCGGCGTTTTCGACGTCAACGTGGGCCTGGCTGTGGACGAGAAGTTTATGAAGCTCTTTGCCTGGTATGACAATGAATACGGCTATACCTGCATGGCGATGAAGCTCATCAAGCACATGTACGAGGTGGATCACAAAGCATTATGATCTGGTGGAAGCTGATTTTGGCTCTTCTGGCGGGCTACCTGCTGGGATCGGTCAGCGTAGCGATCCTGCTGACAAGGCGTTTGCCCAAGGGCGACGTCCGCAAGCAGGGCAGCGGCAATGCCGGCGCGACCAACGTGGCCCGGGTCTACGGGATCTGGGTCGGCCTGGCGACGCTGGTGGGGGACGGGGTAAAGACTGCCCTTGCCATGTTCCTGGGCTCCCTGCTTGCGGGGGGACCCGGCATCGTCGTTGCTGCCTTCGGCTGCCTCATGGGCCACTGCTTCCCTCTGTATTTCGGCTTCAAGGGCGGAAAGGCGGTGTCCGTCAGCGCCGCGATCGCCCTCTTCTTGGATTGGCGCTTGCTGCTGATCCTGGTGGCCGTGTTTTTCCTGACCTTTTTACTCAGTAAGCGGGTCTCCGTCTGCAGCATGACTGCGGCGGTGGCCTACCCCCTCGGCATGCTGATCCTGGGCGGGTTTCCCTGGTATACCCTGGCATTGGGCTGTTTCATCACCCTGTTCGTGATCTTCATGCACCGGGAGAATCTGAAGCGGCTCCTCAAGGGAACGGAACCGAGATTCACCTTGGGAAGCCGAAAATGAGCCTAACGGGCGCTTCCCGCGGGAAGCGCCCGAAGCTTTTCTGCCCCGAAAGGAGGGAAGGACCGTGGAAGTATCCATCACCGACGATTTTTCTCCGGAAAAGATCATGGAGAGCGGGCAGTGCTTCCGCGTCCGATGCTTTCCGGGCGGGGTCTATCGCTTCATCACCGGCGTCGACGCCGTTTATCTCCGCCCTCTCGGAGATGGGCGCTATGACGTCTCCTGCAGCCCGGAGGAGTGGACCGGGATCTGGACGCCCTATTTCGATCTGGAGCGGGACTATGCTTCCATTCGCAGCCGGGCCGGGGGAAAGCATCCCTTCATAGACGCGGCCATGGAGGCGGGGAAGGGCCTTCGCATCCTCCGGCAGGACCCCTGGGAGACGCTGCTCACCTTCATCATCTCCCAGCGCAAGAGCATCCCTGCCATCGCCGCCGGGGTGGAGACCCTGGCGGAGCGCTGGGGCGCGCCGATCCGGACGGAGCGGGAGACCCTGTTCACGTTTCCGACGCCCGAAGCGCTGGCAGATGTGACGGAGGAGGAGCTTCGCGGCTGCGCCCTGGGCTACCGGGCGCCATATGTGCTGGACGCCATCCGGAAGGCGAACAATGGCACGCTGGACCTTCGGGCCCTGGGACAGTTGGGGGACGAAGCCCTCTTTCAGGCGCTTCAGG
>JAEEGI010030317.1_pt1 | contig 10173 bp, 5 predicted proteins | sample 8958751 | NCBI WGS metagenome assembly JAEEGI01 (sample SAMN16246545, study PRJNA631951) | gut metagenome | biome: gut microbiome; feature: rumen; material: KS-attached | host: Bos | place: Iran: Karaj | collected 2018-10 | reverse complement strand
TTATCATTTTTATCTTTAATAGAAAAATAGAATTTTTATTTTGATTTATTTTTTCTTTATTTTCTTTTAATTTTGAATTTGTCATTAGAAATAAATCAGAATTTCTTGGTTATCACAATTTAAAAATTCAGAAGCAATAATTGAAATTTATCTCCTTTTAATTGATCATCTGCTTTGGGTTCAATTATAATATAATTTATAAGAGATTTAATTTTATCCTTTGAAAATAATTTTAATAATTTTGGATTTTAATTTTTTAATTCTTGAATAATCTTCAAGTAATAAATCTTCTAAAGTTGAATTATGCCTATTAATTTTTTTCAACTTCAATAGAAGTTTAGATATACGCTTATTAATATTAGAAAAAAATGAAATTACTTAACAATATTTATTTGTTAATTATTATGAAAGGATTAAAATCCATTCAATAAGAAATATTCTTATTATGAAGAAAAAAAAAAACATTCTAAATTTGAGTGATTATGTGATAAAATAATTCTTTAATTTTATCTGTATTTTTTATTGAACTAAAAATATAAAATATATAGATACACTACTAGTCATAAATAACAATATAAAAAATATTAATGTGGTCATTATTATTATTTTATTGGTCTTAACTTTTTTTTTCATATTTAACTATTTTTTATCTTAATCACTTTTCACTTATTCTATGTCAAAATCTTTCTTTTAAATTGGAGAATTCTCATAATTCTCAATAAAATCTTTTTATTAACTGTTCACAAAAGATTTACTCCTCTATTCTTGAATATTTGAAATAGTTATTTTTGATTTATTGCAGTTTATTGATTGTTTCCAACTATGAATTATTTTATATTTAAACAATGAAAAAAATTATATATTAATTTATAATGGAGACAAAAAACTCTAAATATGAATTTGGTCTTGATATACCAGAATTAGAAAAAAGAACGAATAAAGAATTTTTGATTTCAAAAATACTATTAAAACCAGATTCCCCAGAGTATTTAAATTTAGAAGAAGGTGATAAACAGGCACTTAAACATTTAGTAAAAGCAGGAGCAATTATAGAAAATGTCCATTTACAAATAGATGATCATCATAATTTACCTTTCAAATTATTTTTAGAAGAGGAAATTAAAAAGAATAACCAACAAGCCATTTTAACTAAAATATTATTTGATGCTCAAAAGGGAATAAATGCTTTAGATAGATTGTCAAATCATATTCATTTAGCAAAAGGAATAGAAGTTAAACCAGGAATAGGAGTTTATCCAGAAGATTTAACAAAAGAAGAATTTCATAAAATATTAATAAAAATGATAAAAGAAGGAAAAATAGAAGAAGTAAAAAAAATATTAAATCAACGTTCAATGGTACTAAGAGATGGAGAGTATTTAAAAGCAATAGATTATGTAGATTATTTTAAAGATGATTTTACTAAAATAGCAAATGAATTAGAAGAAGCATCAAAAACTTCAACAAACAAAGATTTCAATGAATTTTTACTTTTACAAGCAAAAGCTTTAAGAACAGCAGATCCAATGTTAGATGCATATGCTGATAAAAAATGGGCTGAATTACAAGATACTCCTTTAGAATTAACTTTATCAAGAGAAAATTATGAAGATGAATTAACAGGTTCATTTATAGAAAATGAAGAATTAGAAAAATTATTAAAAGATAATAATATTAATCCTGTATCAAAGGATTATTTAGGTTTAAGAGTTGGAATAGTAAATAAGAAAGGTACAGAAGATTTAGTTTCAATTAAGAAATATTTACCTTTATTAGCGAAAAATATGCCTTTTAACAATGAATATGAACAAAAAATATCAGAAGATAAAGACTCAAAGCAAACAATGGTTGATGTTGATTTAGTTATGTTAGCTGGAGATTGTGGGAAATATAGATCAGGAATAACTATAGCCCAAAATTTACCCAATGATGATAAATTATCTTTAACAATAGGAGGAGGAAGAAGAAATGTATATCATAGACAAATTAGATTTGTTAATGATCCTTCTAAAATACAAGAATTATTAGATGAAATTTTAAATAAAGATCAACATAAATATTATTTAAAGGAAGCTTCTCATTGGTTTACTATAGGTCATGAAAATACTCATTCTTTGGGTCCAAATAAACCTAATAATAAATTAGGAAAATATTCTCATACTATTGAAGAAAATAAAGCTGATATGGGTGCTTTAGCATTTTTAGATATATTAAATCAAGAAGGTTATTACACTAATGAACATAAAACTCAAATTATTGTCACTGCAATTACTCAACAATTCTTAAAAACTAAACCTAGTTTAACTCAAGCTCATAGAGTAAGAACTGTAATGCAAAATTATTATTTATTTAAAAGAGGAGCTTATGAAATCAAAGATGGTAAAATTTTTGTGAATATTGATAAAGTTGTTCCTGCTGCAAAAGAAATGCTTTCTGAAATTGTAAGAATTCAAATTGATGATAATTTTGAAAAGGCTGAAAAATATATCAATGATAATTTTGTTTGGACTGATGAAATGCAACTTATTGGAGAAAAATTACAAAAAGTGGATAAAGAACTTAATGGAAAATTGGAAAATGAATTGGCTGATCAACTTTTAAAAGAATAATTATAGGAAAATATTTGAAAAAAAATTTAACCAAAAACTCCATAATTATCTATTTATTTTTTATTTTTTTAATTTTCAAATATGTAAGAATATAAAAAGGTTTTTTGAGTGATATATATTTTTTTACCTTCAATTGAAAAATGAGAAAAGAATTAAAAAATATAGAATATTATTTTGTAAATATAATCTTTATTCTTTTTCAATAAAAGCTTTAACTTTTTTATATTCTTTTTATTAAAGAAAAATTACTTTCCTTTTTTTTGAATAAAAACTAAAATAATTCATATTATTGATATGAAAAGTAAATCATATAAATCAAATAAGACATTAATTAAGATTTTTAAATGTTTTTCTATATTATAAACTCAACAGAGAATTTAGGACAAAAGACCCATGAATTAAATTTTTGAAAGTAATATTAACTAAATCAAAAACAATCAAGGAAATTAATTTTGAAATGATATAAAAGAAGAAAAAGAATTATATATCCAATGAAATAATAATATCTATTATATATGAATCTATTTTAGATATTGTTTCAAGATATATTAAATTTAATTAATGTCCTCATTCATTATATTATGAAACAGGAAAAACATTAATAAAAAATGAATTTAAACATTTTCATCAAGGAAATATTTTATTAAAAAAATATATGTATAAATTTAATAATTCACTACTTCAAAAGAAATATAATAATTGCGAAAAAAACTAAAAATATTTATTGTATTTCAAACATTTAATGATATTTATAATTTATATATCATTCTATTAGAGTTAAATGAGATTTGATTTTTATGTAGATATAATTCAAATACTTTTTGCCTTTTTGAATTTAATTTTTTTTTGAAAGAAAAAGTAAACGTTCCTGCCTCGATTTCATACAATATGGTACATATTTTTTCCTTTATTATAAAATGTTGTAAAACCTTTATAATGAATTAAATTTTTCTCTCAATTTTTTATTTTAATTTGAATTCATTTACAATTATATCTATAGTCTTTTTATTCATTTTTTTCTTCTTCTTAGAAAAAATCAGTTTTAAACTTCTTTGAATTTAAAGCTAATATTTTATGGGGTTTTAACTAAAATAATCTATCTATTTTTCATTCACAAAAATCCACTTATTATTACATTTTTTTAATAAATAGTTAAAAAAAAATATTTTTTTAATAAAGAATTAATATTCATTATTATATTAGTTTAATTTATTTACTTTAATTAAATTGTTTTTAAAAAAATAATTTATAAAAAACAAATAATAAAAGAATGGGATTGACTTTGATTTTTCTGAACTTTCTTTTATTTTAGACAACACTTAAAAAATTGAATTCATTTAATTTCGAACAAATATTATTTTGTAACATACAATTATTTATATTTTCAATTATCCTTTTTTTATATATTTGCTCTTTGAAAAATTATAAGTTTTTAAGAATTCATATTCATATTATTTTTAATTTAAAAATTGAATAAAAAATAATATCTGAAAAAATTAAATTATTTAAGAAGTAAATGTCAAAAAGAATAAGAATAATAAAAAAAAAGAAAACTACATTTGATAGATTTGAATGTCACAGACATTTAAGAGTAAAAAGAAATTGGAGAAGACCAAGAGGAATAGATTGTTCAGTAAGAAGAAAATTTAGAGGAATGTTAAGAACACCAAAAGTAGGTTATGGATCAAATAAAAAAACAAGAAATCTTCTTCCTAATTATAAGCTCAAATTTACAGTAAATAATTTAAAAGAATTAGAATGTTTATTAATGAATAATGATAAATATTGTGTTGAGATTGGAAAAAAAGTTGGTGCTGTTCTTAGGGCTCAAATGCTTAGAAGAGCAAAAGAATTGAATATTTCTGTGACCAATCAAAAATCTAAAAAAATAGAAAGATTAGAAAAAAGAATGAAAAAAGCGAATTAAATAATAAAATAATTATTAATTTAATAAAAAAAAGAAAAAGTGTTTTATATATTTTTATTATTTTAAAATGTTTTTATTAATAATAATAACAATATTTAAAAATCCATCATATCGAATCAATAAAATCTATAAAAATAATAAATTTATAAGTTAGATCTGGGAGCCTTAATAAATTCTTCATTAGGTCGATAATAATAATTTGGAGGAAATCTCCAATCTTTACTCACATCAGATCTCATATGTCCATTTAAATAATAATTATAAGTTGGATCACCAAAACTACTTCCATCATAATCATTTCTATAAGGACTATATTGTCTATATTGGATATTATTATCATCATAAAAATAATATGGTCTTAAAGTATTATGTTTCTCATTTAAATTATCAAATAAAATATAATCTGGTATTGTCTGAGAAACTGCTGATTGAGTATGATAATCTTTTCTTATTTCTTCGCGATTATCTGTATTTGGAGGATATTTTACATCATATAAATTTTCATTAATTGGTCTTTTAAATGTCATTCCTTGATAATTTCCAGGATAAATTTTCATTCCTTGTTCTGTGTAATATGGTCTCATATCAAATTGTTCAGATATCTTATTGTTATTTAAAGTTTCTAACTCATTAAAATCCATACTTTTTGATATTATATTTTTATTTAAGTGATTTCTAGTGTTTGGATTTTGAGTATTTCTTTTATTATCATTATTAACATAAATGTCTTTATATTCAGTATTAATTGGAGGAGAATTTTTAGCTTTTATTTCTCTTTGAAAAGCTTCAGTTCTATTTGGTTCTGTTTTAATATAATTATGTTGATTAATATTTGGTTCATTTTGATGTCTTAATAAGGGTGATTGTCTATTAGTTACATTTAATAAATCTTTATCTGTTATTTTATACACTTTAGAATATTGTCTATCATTAAAATAATTATTATTATTATTTATATTATTATTATTGAAATTTTGATTATTATTCACAAAATTTCGGTTACTTATTTTTGGAGGAGTTCTTTTTAATTCTTTTGTTGGTATCATTGGATTTTGTTTTGGATTATATGAATAATTTTTTCTCATTGTACCCATTGATCTATCGTCATTTAAAGGTTTATTATTCATTTGAGAAGAATTATCTAATATAAACTTTGATGAATTTTGAAAAAGACTTCTAGTCTCTGCTGCTCTTTTTAAAGTATTATTTAAAAATATTTTATTTAATTCTGGTTCAATTCTGTCACATTCTTTTCCATGTTCTTGAATATAATATAAATATTCATTTGGAGTTAAATCTCTATTATCTGGTTCTGAGTCTTTTGGACGTCTCATATATTCGTACATTTTTTTTAAATTATTTTTGTCTATTGTTTATTTATTATTATTTGTTTAATTTTATAATTAATTTTACACTTTTAAAAAAATTATTTCTTTAATAAAATATTTTATAATTGTCGAAGGAATGTAATGTTGAAATAATAAATTTTTCTGTATTACTACCAAAAATTAAATTACTTGAATCCATATTTATTATCTTCAGAGATTTAAATGAACATTTATTTATAATTGATAATATATCATTCATATTTGAATATTTTATAGATAATCCTTCTTTTGAAATTTTCAATTGAAGTTCATCTATAAAATTTTCATAAATTTCATATGTTTTTATATAATCTTCATATATTTTTCCTATGTTTTCTTTCTTTATATTTTTAGAAATGAAGGAAATATAATTTTCATTGCAAGATTTACATTTTAAATAATTAATTAATAAAAAATATATAAATCTTGAAGGAGAGTCTAAATTTTTGATAATATGAAATATAATATTATAAAATGATATTAAACATTGCATATTATCAAAAATATTTTCAGTTGTAATCTCACTTGATTGAATATAACTTATGAAATTGAGTAAATAAGAAAAACAATCATTAGTTATCTCATAAATATTTTCAGATAAACTTCTTGCATTTAATAAAGAAAAATAAATTGAATATGTAAATTTTTTGTTATAATTTAACCTTTGATTAATTATATTTGTCAAACAATTTAAACTTAAAGCTTCAACACTAATCTCTAAATGTTTTAATGATATATAAAAATTTTTAGACTTAGAAAATAAAAATAAAACCATCAAATCAAATGCATTGTCATAAGTAATTTTATCAATAAAAAAATTAATAATATCTAAATTTAAACTTATCATTTCACTTATATCTGGATAAATTGTGAAAGAATATAATATTATATTTTTAATCATTATTCGAAAATAAGTAGTTAATCTTTCTAAATTATTATAAAAATCAAAAATAAACTTTCTAAAATTAGATAATGAATTGAAAAGAAATTTTTTTAATAAATTATTATTTAGTTCAAAGTATTCATTATTTAATATTAATAAATCTTCATCTTTTTCAATTTTTAATAATTTTTTTGCAACTTCAATACTTTTTAAATTAAAAGATATTGATTGTTTCTTATTTTCAATAATATCTTTAAATATAAATTTATTTATATCACAACATAAAAATAAAAAAATATATATATTCATAAATAAAAAAATTTCAAAAGAATCTACATCAATATTAGGATCTACTCTATTTGTTAAAATAACATCAAAATTATGAATAGAAGTATTATATAATTTTTCGAAAAAATTTTCTTGTTTTTTTTTAGAAACAAATAAATCTTTTCCATTATAAATAAATAATTTAAAAGTATCAATACATTCAATTGAAGTACTCATATTTTTATCCATAGGAGAATCTCTATTATGAACAATAAAAAAAATAATTGCAGTTAATTTGTATGTGAAATCGAATTTATCCATTTCTTTTTGAAATATATCTCTTTGATATAAAAAAGTATCATTATTTAAAGTATCAATACAATAAATTAAAATATTATAAGGAAAAGATACACTAATTATTTCTTTAGCATCTTTATTATCGTTTATTATTTCATCAAAAGAATTGCATATGAATTCATTTATAGAATTTAATTTTTGATATATAGAAGAAACAAAATGTAACATTAATTGAACACTTTGATTTAATAAATTTATTTTATCATTCATTTGTAATTTCATATATGAAATAAGATTATTTGAAAAATTTTTTATTTGAATATTATCAAATGTTTCAAATGTTTTTTTTAATTCAACTTCTGCAGAACCATTTAAAGGTAAATTTTCAACACACTTAGGAAATAAATCCTTAACTTTTGATAAATCATTTTGAGAAGAAATTGAAATTAAAAGAGGAGAAATATTTTCAACATCAAAATTATTTTTAGTGAAGAATGAAGAAATATAACCTATCATTATTTCAAAAAAGTAATAATTTTAAATAAAAATTTTTTTCAAATTTCAAAAAATAATTAAATTCAAAATGGGAATTCAATGTACCTTATGTCAAATAAATCAAAATGATGAATTATCAAATTTTGAAGGTATGAAAAATGATGTATCATTACCAACACAAACAAACATTCAAACAAAACAAGCACAAAAGAATTTTAATGAAATATTTAAAATAAAACTACCTCAATTAGGTGATTATTACAAAGGAAATATAAACGACTTAATTCCAGAAAAGATTCAAAATTACATAACAGAAAATTTATTTGATTCATCTCCTTATCAAATATCAAGTAAACAAATATTTGAAAGTCCAGCAATAGAATTTAAAAATGGAAATATATATAAAGGAAATTGGAATGAAAATGGAGAAATGCAAGGTGAAGGAATTTATATTTTAAAAAATGATAATGCTTTCGCAGAAGGAGTTTGGGATAAAGGAGAATTAATTGGAGGAAGAATTTTTTTACCTAATGGAGATATTTACGAAGGACAAATTGAAAATTCTATTTTTAATGGTAAAGGAAAATTAACTTGTGTTGATGGTATTATTTATGAAGGTAATTTTATTAATGGTGAAAGAAATGGTATTTTTAATATATATTATCCTGATGGTTCTTATTATTATGGAGATTTTAAAAATGATAATTTTAATGGTAAAGGTAAATTTCATTGGAAAAAAGGAATATTGTATACTGGAAATTTTTCAGAAGGGAAATTAGAAGGAAAAGGAACAATAAAAAATGAAATAAGTAATAGTGAATATGATGGTTTATTTCATAATAATTATTTTGAAGGTGAAGGAATTTTTAAATGGAATAATGGTAATTTTTATAAAGGAAATTATCGTTTGAATAAAAAAAACGGTGAAGGAATTTATAAAGAAATTAATGGAATTTCATATAAAGGAAATTGGATTAATGGGAAACCTCATGGTATAGGAGAATTTAATGATGGAAAAAAAATTTATAAGTGTTCTTGGAGAAATGGAGAACCTATTGAAATTCCTTCTTTAGAGGTTAAAGGAAGTTTAACTACTAAAATGAGTGCTGAAGATTTAAATGATTTATTTTTTTTACCTCAAGATGAAGATATTGATACTAATTCATTAGGATATTTAGTTTGGGATATTAAAGATGGGGATTTTATTCCTAATGACAATTTTTAAGATACTTTACCTTAATTGTTTTATATTTTTTTATAAATTTTTATTCAAATTACTGTTATAAATAATTTTTCATTAATATAAATTATTGAATAAAATAAATCAATGGATAAATAGTTGATTGAAGAAGTTTATATAAAATATGTTATTTATCATTTTTTAACAAATTCTTCATTTTTATACTATTTTATTTTTATTTATATGACTTATTTATTTTTTTATTATCTTTTTTATATTTTTTGTGTGATTCTTGTTTTATATTTCTAATTTGTTTATTCTTCAGTATTTCTTTATTTTTTATTAATTATTATTTAATTTTTCAATAAGAACACTATTTTTTGTTTTATAAAAAGGATTATATTTAAATTTCTCTGATAAATTGATTAAAATTTTATGGTACACATTGAATTTTTTCTAAAATTATCAAAAAAAACATTTATTGCTTTTACTTAAAATTCATAAACTGATGAAAATGTAATATTCTTGATACACTTGGAGATAATTTATTAATAGAAATATAAGATAAAGAATTATCCTTTGCATTATCTTTTTGAAAAATTACTCCTTGTTCCATTTCCAAGGAGGGGATTCTCACTTTAAATAAAATAGAGTATTCCCCTCTTTTACATTATATTCTATATTGGATCCTTTTAAAATACAATTTCAATTACTTTATTATAATTACTTTAAAAAATGCTTCAATTTTTCTAAAGAATATTTTTATTATTTTTAATAGTTTTAATCAAATTCTTATGCATCTACCTAAGAAAATCAAATTTCTATTTTTGTTGCAATAATGATTTTTTATCTCATTATTATTTAAATTTTTCTTTTTTATTGCCTTTAATATATTTTTAGTAAAAGAATTTTTAATGGAATTCCCATTGAATTATTATCTTCGTCTTTGTTTATTTGGATATTAGTTCTTTTTTTTGTAATTTAAAATTTTTTAAATAATTATATATCATTGAATTAATTTTCTCATACAGGTTTATTTAACAATATTTGTTTTAAATAATCAAATTAATGGGGATTGGGGATTGGGGATTGGGGATTGGGCCCAATCCCCAATCCCCAATCCCCAATCCCCAATCCCCATATAAATC
>JAEEGI010030312.1_pt1 | contig 10174 bp, 4 predicted proteins | sample 8958751 | NCBI WGS metagenome assembly JAEEGI01 (sample SAMN16246545, study PRJNA631951) | gut metagenome | biome: gut microbiome; feature: rumen; material: KS-attached | host: Bos | place: Iran: Karaj | collected 2018-10 | reverse complement strand
CCATTTCATTGTCAACGATGCTTGGTACCTCGTCGACCTACCGGGCTATGGCTACGCGCAGCACTCGAAGAAGACCCGTGAGCAGTGGCGCGTGATGATCAACAACTACATCACCCGTCGCCGCAACCTGGTGACGACCTTCGTGCTGATCGACTCGCGCATCGAGCCGCAAAACAACGACCTGGGCTTCGTGGAGTGGCTTGGCGAGAACCAAATGCCATTCTGCATCGTCTTCACCAAGGCCGACAAGGTGTCGAAGGCCGAGCTGGAACGCAACGTGGAGGCCTTCAAGGCGAAATTATTGGAAGAATGGGAGGAACTGCCGCCCATCTTCATCACCTCGGCGGAGAAGAAGACTGGCCGCGACGAAGTCCTCAACTACATCGAGGCGCAAAACGCCGAGATTGCTGACCTGATGAATAAACCTTAAGCGGCCACTGGCTCCTGTCAGTCCTTTCCCAAGGGCGTCACTGCGGACTCGATCCGCAGTCTCCTAAAGCCCGAGGGATACCGACAGAGGCCAGTATCCAACAAACGCAAATCCTTAACTCTAATCACATAATCTCAAAACCCTTAAAACTCAAAACACTATGTGGGGAATTATCGTATCAATCCTAATCGGCGCGCTGGCGGGATTCATCGCCGGCCGCATCATGGGTAAAGGCATGGGCCTTTTGATCTGTATTATCGTCGGTCTCATCGGCGGTCTCTTGGGCAGCTGGATCTTCAGCAAGCTCGGCCTGACGGTGAGCGACGCCTGGTGGGGCCAGCTTCTCGTAGGCACCGCAGGCTCCGTCGTGCTGCTGTTCATTCTTTCCTTGTTCAGAAGGAAGTAAGACAAGCACATTAAACCAAAAAAGGAGGCAAGTTAGCTTGCCTCCTTTTTTTCATTCCGTTAAGAATTGGATTACTCCTCCTTGCGGCGCTTACCGACGAGGTAGGCACCCGCCAAGCCGGCGAGCAGGACGATGCCCTCGCCTACGGGGGCATACCAGTCCTCACCCGAGTCGTAGACGGCGGGGTTGTTGATAACCAACTGAGAGCCTCCGTTAGCTCTATTGCCGTTCATGTCCTCGTCGTCGAGAAACACCTGGGCCATGGCCGGAGCGACGAACATCGTAGCGATTGCGATTGTCATTATCAGTTTCTTCATTGTATCTAGTTTTTATTTTGTTCTGAATAATTTAGTTATCTGACTACGATTTTCTGGACCATGGCTTCGCTGCCATTGCTCACCTGCATGAGATAGACACCTTGCGACAGGCCGTTGAGGCTTACGTGGTTCTGGTCGTTGACCAGCTTGTCATTGTAGACCACACGACCCATCACATCCGTGACCATGAGCTGACCTTGGCCATTGATAACCCACTCGCTGCCGTTGAAGAAGGCGAATTGGTTGGTCTCAACCTCGGGCTCGTCCTCAGCGTTGATGCCACCAATGACGACCTTAAAGCGCGACTTGTAGTCGGAGGCGCGGCCTTCGAACTCGTAGCTATCGTTGCGGAGCATGTCGTATTTCACGCCCGTGATATTGTCGACGAGGGTAAGCTCGCGGAAATTGGCATTGGCGGTGTTCCAGCTGAGCGTGAAGGTGCCGTCTTCATCGGTCTCGAACCAAAGGGGTTGACAACCTTCCGTCATGTCGCGGAAGAGAATGGCACAATCGCGGTTGTCATAACGCAGGTAAATGCGTCCGCTGGAGGTCTTCACGCGGAGCTTCTCGGCGCCATCATTCTCTGGACGGCCAACTTCGAGCACGGCGACGTCCTTGCTATTGCTACCATCGCTCAGTTCGAAGTTAATGAGCGGATATGCCGGTTGTTCGCCACGGAAACATGGCGTACCATCATTGGAACGCATGGCGTTGGTGAAGTGTGCCGTGCCAGACAGGCTGGTTTTAATGAAGAAGCCTTGGTGCATATTGATGTATTTACCAGCAGCTCTTGAGCCCTTGGAGGATTCGCTCTTGTATTGCTCGTAAGAGTCCGACTGAGGATTGTAGACCGCATAGGTCTGAGCATAGGTGTCACCATCCGCCCAAAGGCCTGGAATACTATTTTCTTCGTCTTTCTTATTGCCGTCCACAAACTCATCGAAGTCCAAATAACTCTGATAGGGGTTGCCCAAGAGGTTGTAACCAGCCAAGCCGGTCCATTCGTTGGCAGCTGTGTAAGTAACGGGGATGTTGACTGGACCGTTGTTAAGCGTGCCGCGGTTCTGTATGAACTGCTCGTGCTTGTTGCCTGCTGCGGCCAAATAGTGGTCCTCGAAATATTCAGTGGAGAGAGCCATCAAATAGCCCTTGCCAGGGATAAACTGGGTTTCATTACCATCCTCGTTTGAATGATGTTCTCCATTTAAGGTGTAGCAATAATCAATGGGTGTAGTGTAGTTGTCCATGTGCCAATGGCTCTTGCCGTTGCGTCTGAAGTTGATCCAGTGGTATTCGGGCTCAAAGAAGCAGTAGAAATCAGCAACAGCAGTAGATCTGGCATCGCTAGGGAAGATGGCTTCGTCGTCATTATTGACATTAAGGAACCAGTCGCATGGATTGGGTTCCCAATTGTGCTCTACTTGGCCAGTGACATGATATTCCCAACCAAATTTACTGTTTGACAAGGAAGAACTGACGTTGTGCCAACGCTGGCCGTCATTCCCGCCACTGCCACCAGGCCATGAGGTGCTGAAACTCTTCAACGTCTGACCCGTATAGGCATCAAGTCTTGAAGTGGTATTGCCTTGCAACAAGCTGACATTCTCGTCAATGTAGACCATGGTCTTGGCTGTGGTAGAGGTGCTCCTTGTCGTGTTGTCGTTGGCATACAGATTGATGGCGCCACCATAGATGGCTGGAGACTGTGAGACAGCATAGGTGGTGACTGGCTTATCAGGAGTGGTATACCAATCGTCCGTCGAAGGCATATTAGTCCCAACATTCATATTGCCAGCGTTGTGACGGTCGAGCATCTCGTCCAAGGTGGCGGCATAGTCGAGGCGGATGCCGTCAGCAGAAGCCACGCACTTGTATGCGTTGAACTGCAGGATGGGATAGTCACCATTGATGTTTCCGCCATTGAGTGAAGTGGCATAGCCACCAGCCGTGGTGCGTTTCCATGTGGCTTGATCTGATCCCGTGGGCACACCAGCATTCAGTTGGTCGAGCAGCGGAGTCCCACCCTGAAGGAGCGGAACTATGGTTCCATTGTCATAAGTGATAGAAGTCCAAGTCGGCCAATCCGAAGCGTCGCTGACCATATTGTCGTTGCTATGAGCCTCTCGCATGAGTGAAGGAGCGCAAGTGGTAGAGTATTGGATACCATGGCCTTCCATAGGCACATTGCCTGGGTCGGCGCCCATAGTACCATCATTACTCATGATTGCAAACATTGGGCTGTAGCAGCTTGTAGTGGTGAAGCTGCCATCGCCTACAATACGACCGAAACTGTTTGTCTTTTCAAGGTTGCTGTTCGTGTCGCGGCTGAAACGTACGTAGCAATTGCTGATGGTGCTACCGCTTTTGTTGATACCGGCGATTCCGCCAACGGGTTTGTTTTCTGCACCATCACCATTTTTGCCAAGATAGTGGTAAACGCCATTGGTAAAGCCGTTGGTAAACGATCCATTGTCATTACCCTTACCGTTTTCACCAATCATACCGCCCATGGTGTAGCCCGTAAGTTCGGCCATGGCCATGCAGGAATGAACGGTACCTTGGTTGAGACCTACCAGACCGCCGAAAATCAAGTTGACGTCTGTTTCAGGATTCTTGTTGTTGCAGGTTAGGCGTCCGGCTGCCTCGCAGTTGAAGATGGTGCCGCCTGCCAGCAGGGTATCGGCGATGATGCCATGATGCACGAAACATTCCTTATTACTTATAGTGCGTTGCTGACCACGGAAGTCGGCATCCAGGACGAATACATTTTTCACCGTACCTATACCATTGCCTGAGCTGTCTTTACCACCCACTTTGTTGAACATGCCAGGGAAGACCCAGCTCACCTTGCTTTCCATGTATTTTTTTCCCGCATTATTCTTAAGGCCTGTAATCACGTGGCCGTTGCCATCAAACGTGCCTTGATAGGAAACGACTTCCGAAGGAGATCCCTCTTTAGCGATTGTATTGATGCCGATGGGTACCCAGTTGTGGGCACTCATGTCGATGTCAGCCATCAGGATGGCATTGGCGGTGGGGTGGGGTGTCACATTAGAGTTCACAATATAGCCCTTACGACCATTCACCCAACTGATAAACCAGGCCAGGTCTTCAGGGGTGGTAAGCGGGATAGGATCGACGTTCGGATTGAAAGTCTCAGGCTGACTAGTGACGACTTCTGTCCACACTTCACCAACCACATCGGCGGTAGGCATATTGAATTCAATAGGATGCAATACGTCACCGTTAGGAAGCACGACCGACATGGGACCATTAGTCTCGATGCCGTCGCCCCATGTGTTACCATCTATCACCAAGGGAATGATGATAACAAGCTTACGTCCATGGGGACGGACCTTTGTCTGCCCCTGATCCTCGTATTCCTCGCGACCGCACCACAAGTTGTCAAAGTTGATGCCTGTCAATTTGAGAGTCTTATTGTGTTCACCTTCAAAACGAACCTTACCCTCGGGCAATTTGTTTTCATGACCTGTGCCGCCTATAACACTACCATCGGCATTAACGGTCAATTCGCCTTCGCTAAGATCAGCGAAGAGGAGATTCGTTTCGTCCTCTTCCCATTGGGTAGGCGTATTATGTTCGTCCACGGCTCCCACGCACAAGGGCAAATAGGCCTTAACGGTTGCCCCAATCGTAGAACCCGATGGGATATCGAATGTAAAGTCGGCTGAAATCACGTCTTGCACAACGGTGTTTGTGCCCATCTCAATTTCCGCACCGCCGCTTTGCGCAGCAATTTGTGAGAACACTTGACTCAATTGTGAAGCATTGGAGGCAGACATAAATTTGCTGTTTTCGAACTTATTGGCCGTGTTTTGGCTAGAAGTGGTGTTTGCAGACCAAGAATCTGTATTTTTATCATAATCACTTGAAATGAAGTGCAAGAGGCCATTGGCGGCCGCATTGCCATCAGTCCAATAGTCATAAGTTGAGTTTCGGCTTCCGGTTACAGGACCTGTCCATTGGCCTCCTTGTATGTAATAATATTGACCGTTGCCATAATTAGTTCCTGAATAGGTTTGTTTTCTAGTGGTGAATGCCGCGTTGGGATCGGCCCCAGTATAAATACCAACCGAGAAAACCGTTGCTCCCTTGTTCTTGATTTGGCTTGCATAATTTACTGCAGCATCGGCAACAGTTTTGCATGTATAATATGCAGTACGATAATAAGTATATCCCCAATCCCATTCTCTTTCAAATACGGCTCCTTCCCTAAACTGATTAGCGGCTTGATTACCTCCCGGATAACCATCGGTAAAGAACACCACAACTTGAGCACGGTCATGAGTTTGATGGTTTTCATCAACAAAAGTTGTTTCGATACGTTTGTCAAGAATATTATAAGCCATTTCCATGCCGTATTGCATGAAAGTACCTCCTTGAGCGGCAATTCTATTAATAGCGGTCGAAAGTCTAGGATTTACATCGTTATTAAGATTTACAGGAACCAAAGCGTCTTGGTAGTCGTCGGGGCTATTAATGTCTGCATAGTTAACTGTGTCGAGAGTTGATAGCAATTCCGTGTTCTCATATGCAACTCTATTATAACCAGTTCCAGAGCTTCCAAAACCGACAATGGCAATCTTGTGGTCGCAATTCTTAGTGGCAGCATCAGTTTGAACGGTATTGACAAAAGTGGTCAAAGCCTGTTTTAATGCATAGATTCTCTGTTGCTCGTAAGGTACATTTTCAGTTCCATCAAAAGCATCTTTCATCGAACCCGACTGGTCCACAACCACAACGATGTCAGTAGGGACGCTCACATTGACCACGGTAGTTTCACCTGTCACAAAGGTCTCAAGTTGGATGTAACCCTTGTCGCCATTAGTTGAAGTTGGCACCCAGGTCTTGTGCATATACAAGCCTCCTGTTGCTTCTTGCGCGAAAGCATTCATCATGCCGAAGCCCATCAGGAACCCTATTAGTAACAAGGCGCACCCCAGGGCGTGTTTCCATTTGCCGTGGCCGAGATGGGCCCGGCTTCTGTTGTTTTTGTTGTAATTCTGTTGCATTTTACTTCGAAGTTTTTATTTGTTTGTTCTTGTTTTTCTTTTCTTTCTACACCTTATTAATATAAGCTTCGTATCGGGCTAAAGACATAGTCCGATGGGGGCACTTATCCATCTATCCGTCCCTTTACCAGCAGGCGAAAAGCCCACGGCATGGCACGGTTCAGTCCGGCAAGTACCCAGCATAATACCATGTAAGGTGCTGGTTTTGTTCATTTTAGGATCCTAATTTCTTTTTTTGTTTTACTATAGTAATTACGTACGTTTATGAAACGGGTGTACCTTCCGTTTCACTTTGTGGAATCTTTCGATTTCGGCTGCAATAATAGTAAAATTTATCCTCATAGAATACTTTTTTGGAGAATAATTCCAATTTTATTCTATGTTGTTGATAAATAAGAGTTTAGAATAATTGACAATTAACTTCGTTGAACTTGCTTTGGCTCGGCAAAAAAAGCTAGCTTTTTTGCTCTCGCTTTGCGCAAGTTTGAGAATTGAGAATTGAGATTCCCCTTCGGGGAAATTGAAGATTCGATTTCCCGCGGAGCGGGAAACTCCCAAAAATTGCACTATGATAGTGCAAAATTCTTAAAAAATTGCACTGTGGTAGTGCAAAATTATATATATTTGCAGCGTCAATCAATAATAAACGGCTATGGACATTCTACTTACAACCTATATGGAGGGGCAGTTGCAACAAACGACCACCAGTTTTCATCGTTATATGTACAACCAAATCAGTTGGCAATCGCGCATGTTTGGGCTTGTCGGTCCTCGCGGCGTCGGCAAGTCCACCATGATCTTGCAATATATCAAGGAACATAGAGACACCCAGCGCATGTTCTACGTGTCGGCCGACCATCTGTATTTCATGTCCCATACTCTGGTCGACCTGGCCGACGAGTTTGCCAAAGAGGGTGGTGAGCAACTTTTTATCGACGAGATACACAAATACGAAAACTGGTCGCGTGAGCTGAAGCAAATCTACGATACCCATCCCGATATCAAGATTGGTTTCACCGGGTCTTCAGTTCTTGACATCTATAAAGGCTATGCCGACTTAAGCCGCCGGGCTCCCGTCTTCATGATGCAAGGCTTGTCGTTCAGGGAATACCTGCTGCTCTTCCACCAGCTAGAAATCCCTGCTTTTTCGCTCAATGAGATTCTTGAACAAAAAGCCACAATCCCTCAGGTAGCCCATCCTCTTCCCTTGTTCCACGACTATCTGAAGCGCGGCTATTATCCTTTTGCCGATGACCCCAACTTTGAATTGCAACTGCGCCAAACGATCAACCAAACGATGGAGGTCGACATCCCTATATATGCCAATATGAATGCTTCAACAGGAAGGAAACTGAAGAAATTGTTGGCCGTCATAGCGAAAAGCGTGCCTTTCAAACCAGTGATGGACTCTGTCGCAACTGCAGTCGGCGTCAGTCGCAATGTTCTTCCCGACTATTTTCTCTATATGGAACAAGCTGGAATGATTGGACAGTTGCGCGATGACACTGGAGGACTCCGCGGCATCGGCAAGGTTGAAAAAGTATACCTCGACAACACAAATCTGGCTTACCTTTTAGGTGGCACAGCGACCGACATCGGCAACATACGCGAGACATTCTTCTATAACCAAATGCGAGTCACAGCAGACGTCATCAGCTCACATGCCAGCGATTTTGAAATAGCAGGAAAGACATTTGAGGTGGGAGGAAAGAAAAAAAACAAAAAACAAATCACCAACGTGGATGAAGGATACTTGGTCAAAGACGACATCGAGTTCGGGGCGGGAAATATCATCCCACTATGGGCGTTCGGATTGACGTATTAAAAGTAGTAGTTTCCCGCCTGGCGGCGTGAAACTACTACTACTTGAAATATACCCTAGTTATCCCGGTGCCGCCAGTCTCGAGGGAGGCGTCGCAGAAACGTTCCACTTCGTGGTTGTGGCTGAGCTTCTCGCGGATGAGCTTGCGCAGGATGCCGTTGCCCTTGCCGTGCAAAATGCTCACCTCCTTGATGCTCAACAGCTTGGCTTCATCGAGGTACTTGTCCACGATGTCCAAAGCCTCCTCGGCACGGTGGCCGCGGACGTCCAAGGTCAACTCGAAATGCTCGGCCTTCTCGCTGAGATCGTCGGCGATGCCGTTTTGCCAGCGGCGCTGCGTCTTACGGGCCTCAGCACGACTCACTTTGCGAAGCTTGTCGGGACTGGTGCGCAGGCGGATGCTGTCGAAGAGGATGGTGGCATCGGTGTCGCTGATGGCCAACACCTCCCCCACCACCTGCATCTCCTCGATGCAGACGGTGTCGCCCACCTTGATCACCACCTCGCCCTCTTCCTTTTTCTTGGCCTCGGCGGCTTCCTTGGCCTTCTGGGCAATCTCCTCCTTGGTCTTTTCCAGGTTCTGCCGGATCTCCTTGGTCCTCCCCTTCTCGGCCTGCGCCTCCTTAATTTCCTTGATGGTGCGCTCAATCTGGCTGTTGGCCTTCTGGATCAACTCTTGCGCTTCGGCGGCAGCTTCACGAAGATATTGTTTCTTCTTGCCTTCAAGGTCAGCGAGCAGACCCTTGTATTTCTCCACCACCTCGGTAAGCAGTTGGTCGGCGATGCGCAGGTCCTGCTCTTTCTTACGGATGGCTTTTTTGTCGACCTCCAACTGCTGCAGCTGCTTCTCGAACTTGAGGTGCTGGTCGCCAGTGATGTTGGCGGCATCGTCGAGGATCTGTTTGGGGAAACCGATTTTCTTGGCAATCTCAAAGGCGAACGACGAGCCAGGCTTGCCGGTCATCATGATGTACATGGGCTGCATGAAGCGCGTGTCGAACAGCATGGCGCCGTTGACGATGCCCTCGTGGTTGTCGGCTAAGAGCTTCAAATTGGCATAGTGCGTAGTGACCATACCGAAAGCCTGTTTTTTGTTGAGTTCCAAAAGAATGGCTTCGGCGATGGCACCACCCAACTGAGGCTCTGTGCCTGTGCCAAACTCATCGATGAGAAACAAGGTTTTCCCGTCAGCCTGTTCCAAAAGTGCCTTCATATTGATGAGGTGTGAACTATAAGTCGAGAGGTCGTCCAAGATGGACTGCTCATCGCCAATGTCGATGAAAAGGCTGTCGAAAAGGCCGCACTGCGAGTCGACGCGCATGGGGGGCATCAGGCCACACTGCAACATGTATTGCAGCAGGCCTGTGGTCTTCAGACAAACCGACTTGCCGCCTGCGTTGGGACCGCTGATGACGAGGATGCGTTCCTTCTCGTTGAGTTGCAAATCGAGGGGAACGACCTGCTTGCCTTGGGCTTTCAGTTTCCGTTCCAACAAAGGATGGCGTGCCTGTTGCCAGTTGATATACGGTACATCTAGTAATTCGGGCTTTACACCGCCAATTTCATTGGCCAATAATGCCTTGGCGCGGATGAAATCGAGTTCGCCCAAAAGATGCCATGCCTTGCGGAGTTCGGAGAGGTAAGGTCGTAATAGTCGTGTGAAAGCCATCAAGATGCGATGGATCTCACGCCGTTCAGCATATTCCAACTCCTTGATTTCGTTGGAGGTGTCGAAGATCTCGGCGGGTTCGATGTAGACGGTCTGGCCCGTGGCCGACTCGTCGTGGATGAAGCCACGGATGGCGCGTTTGTCGCCCGCCTTCACGGGGATGACCAGGCGGCCGTCGCGCACGGTGAGTTCCGCCTTCGGGTCGACCCAACCTGCTGTCTTTGCGTCGCCCATGATCTGGCGGATGCGCTTCTCAATGCCGCCTTGCTTGCGACGTATGCTTTGGCGGATCTCGAGCAGCTCGGTGGAGGCGTTGTCAGGAATCTCGCCCTTGTCATCAACGAGACGGTTCACCTCGGTGAAGATGCTGCGTTCGATAAAGATGTCCTCAATCAGTGCCTTGATCCGAGGCGTGGCGTCGGCGCTCTCGGAGTGACCATAGCGAAGAATGGCCTCCACCACATTGTGCGAAGGTTTCAGAGCGAACAAGTCCTCCA
>JAEEGI010030311.1_pt1 | contig 10174 bp, 10 predicted proteins | sample 8958751 | NCBI WGS metagenome assembly JAEEGI01 (sample SAMN16246545, study PRJNA631951) | gut metagenome | biome: gut microbiome; feature: rumen; material: KS-attached | host: Bos | place: Iran: Karaj | collected 2018-10 | reverse complement strand
AGGCGGACAGCTCGAGAGTACCAGTTGTGGCCTCACGGAAGAGCGCTCCGATGGTCTCGTAGGCCTCAAACCGTTTCACTGTGCAAAGTATGTTATACTGCATCATGGTCAGCGTGAAGCTGGCAATCTGCGCAGAGAAGTGTACGCTCTGGCATCTGCCGAAGTCGAGTATAACAGAGGGACGGTTCTTTTGTTATACTGATTTTGAATGATGCAATAGGGATGGTTGGACAAACATGTTCATCCATTTCTTTTGGCATTTCTTTTGAAGTTCGAATTTCATTGCATAACGGAGGCTGGCGGTTCTGACGATGTAACAAAAGAACTGTCCCTTTGTTACACGGAGAAAGACGGGAAGACGATACGGGTCGTTCCCTACTATAAGTGGTGCTTGTCTTTGTAGCGTAAATTGACTGACGGCAGCGGGGCTTTTCGATGGGCAGATATTGAAATAATCGCCCCTTTTGGGTCGCTTCTGGTGAAAAGGTTTAAGGAATCGGGGGCAAGTGGTTGATGGATTGAGGGTTAGGAAAGGGTGACGAAATTGGCTTAACAAACCTTAACTACGAAGGAGCGAAAATCGTGAAAAATACACAGGATTTTCGACACGATATTTGGAAAATTATTAGTAACTTTGCAACCCTTTCTGAAATATAAAACTATCAAAACCATCATTGAAATTTATGGAAATTGACAAAACCTATTTGAAAGAACAGTTGCGCGATGCCAGGCGTTGTTGGGACAGTAAGCGCGAGCGGTTGCAGGAGCAGATAGACACACATAACAGCTATCTGAAGTTGTTGGAGCATTATGAAGATGTGTTGGAGGAGAACGATCTGTTGAGGAGTGAATTGGAACAGCAGCAGATGGAGAACGACAGTCTTCATGAGCAGTTGGATGACAGGGACAAGCGACTGAAGGAGATGGAGGCTCTGCTGAAGGAGAAGGAAACGCAGCTGAACGAGTTGGGCAAATTCTCGGTTGGAATGGCCAGAAAATCGCCGCAGGAAGGTCTTGAAAAAGCTTTCCGCATCTACATCAATACGTCGAAGCGTAAGACGCAGGCCAAGCGTGAGGTGGCTCGTGCGCAGCTGCTGGATTTCATTGCTACGGCGAAACTGGAGATGCCGGAGGACATCATGGAACTACTGAATCATCTGGACGACGAGCAGCCTGAGAGCGCCCCGACGACCAACGTTACCGTTCAGGCAGGTGGTATTAATGTGCAACAGGCTAACACGGTCGGGAAATGAAAGAGGGAACAGATTTTTCGGGTGTCACCCACTACACGCACGTTGACGTTCAGCCCGGGGGCATCAACATTCAGAACGTGGAGCACCTGTATCAGGCCGATATCCTGAAGCAGTTGGGCATTGAGTTAACGGTGAAACAGAAATCAGAGGCTGTTGCGCCTGTGGAGAGAGATGGAAAGCCAACGTTTTTCGTCCATCCGTCTGTTGACGTTGAGGAGCAGTGGCAGATTCACGACGAGATAGTGCGTTTGGTGGCTCGTCAGGGAATACAGGAGATATGCAAGTATCTCTCGCAACTAAGTGAAGCCCAGAAGGTGCTGCTTCCCCAGAATGCCGAGAAGGCGTATAATGAACTTGTGAGGTTGGGGATGCCCGACGGTGAGGGATACAGCCTGAAGACATTCACGAAGTACTATAAGCGATAAACGACAGAGCAGATAGCGGTGTTAGCATAAGCATCAGAATCAATCCGGTTCTGGTGCTTTTTTTGTGCCCTTTAGGGAGCAGAACGGAGAAAAACAGAGAATTTCGGAGAAAGGTGGAGAATGTTGGAGAAGGCCTTTTCCAAAGCCATCCAACCATAAATAATAGTTCGTATTTTTGCATCGTCAACGAACGGAAACGCGTTGGCGAGCGATCTCAGACTTATTGATACAGAGGACACGGCAGGTAGGCCTGCGCGAACATGATGTGTGCGCCATGCTGGGCAATCTGGCGGCGTGCAGGTTCTACGAAAGTGATGTGGTCTTGGCCACACTTCGTTTCTCTACCCACGAGTATCAGGGACAGACGTTTCAGGAAATCTTAGTAACTGAACTCGTAAAAATACATAATTCATAATCATAATTAACCCTGAGTTGAAAGACGAGCGGAGAAGTATCCGGATGAAATGAGCTCAAACAATCTTCGCTTTTCCAAGGCTCGTAAATTTCAACAAACAAATGAAAACAAATAGTATTTATCAACAACAGACAATGACGTCGCTCGAAATTGCCGAGCTGACAGGTAAACAACACAAGAACGTGATGCAGGCCATCAGAAATATGGAACCTGCGTGGGAAAAAACATGTGGGCTGAAATTTCAGCTGACATCGAGAATCATCGACCAGCCGAACGGTGGAACGCGCGAGGTGCCCTGCTATCAGCTGACCAAGACCGAGTGCCTTTACATCGCTACAAAGTTCAATGATGAGGCGCGAGCAAAATTGGTGTTGCGTTGGCAGGAACTGGAACTCCAGGAGCAGGAACGCCGACAACAGTTGTGTCTGCCCAGTCCGAAGAAAATTCTGGCATTGGCCGACGAGATCATCGGTGAGGGACTGCGGCTGGTGAACGAACCCGCCGAGGACACGCTGACGGCGACGCAGGTGGCGAAGACGTTTAACATGACCACCTATGATTTTAATGCCATACTGCGCGACATGGGCATCCAGTACCGGCGCGGTGGACACTGGAACATCTCTGACGATCTGGCCGACCGCAACCTAGTGCGCTTGCGCACGTACATATCCTATAGTTTGAAGGGCACAAAGAAAGTGAAGGTTTACATGACATGGACCCTCGACGGTGTGCGATTCCTGAATTCAAAACTGGGATACCCGAACTTTTAACGACCACGAATTACACGAATTAAACGAATTTATGATTCCATGAGTGTACATTATGTTTATAAAGGGGATGGCGGCGCAAAGTTCATGCGCCCCATCACCAACAAAGATGAGTATCTAACACTGAGGAACGGCGGCGAGCAGAAGCAGCTGGTAGCCCGGATCCGTGCTGGCGAGGATGGTCTGAAATCCAGACTGGTGCAGATGAACTACTCGTGTCTGCCGAATGCCGACGGAAGTCTGAAAGGCTCGAAGACGGCCTCGATGTCAGTGGGCATGGACATCGATCATCTTTCGGCCGAAGAGATGCCCGCAGTTCGCGAGCGGATACTCAGCAAGAAGGCAGAGTTGGGATTGCTGATGCTGGAAGAGAGTGCCCGCGGCGGGGGCTATCACCTGGTGTTCGGTCGTCGCGCTGATCTGGACCAGGTGGGCAATCTGAAATGGGCTTCTGAACTGCTGAATGTGGCCTACGACGCTCAGGCGAAAGACATCACCCGTGTGTTCTTCACCACGACGGAAACCGAGCTGATCTATCTGGATGACGGCATCTTTGATGTTTCGGCTGCGCCGAATCTGACAGGGGACAGGTACCTGTCAGAAGAGCATCAGTCAAACACCCATCAGGAAGACCAGATTCTGACAGGTTCCTGTCCCCTGTCAGAAGAGCCATCTGGAAAGCAGTTCCCCAAAGATTATCACGGCATCCCCTTCAAGGACATCATCGCGAAGTATTGGGAAGTGAACAACCGGGGCTTTGAGCCCACGCAGGGCGATAGGGACACGCTGACCTATCAGTTGGCCTGCGACCTGAGGCACATCTGCGGACGTTCGTTCGAGTGGCTTGACCAGGTGATTCCCTGCTACGACGGCTTTTCACCCGAAGAGAAGCGAGCGAAGATTAAGAGCGCTCTAAACTCGGAGTTCAACGGGTTCCCGCTGCGCCTCCGCAATACCCTTAGCGCGCTGTCTGTGTCCCCTAAGTTAGGGGACGATAGGGGTCTGAACGAGGGAATTGATGTTGATGACTGTTCAGACCCCCAACCCCCTAACTTAGGGGGCTTGAAAAAGCTGCCGCAAGGCGTTCGTGAATCGATTGATGCCGTAGGGCCAGCTTTGACGATGCCCGTTGTGACGGCTATCTGTCCTTGTATCGGCATGCTGGCGACGGGCGTGACACTCGATGTGCACGGTCAGAAAAAGGGACTGAATCTCATTTCTTATATCGCAGGTGACTTTGCCTCGGGTAAGGGCGGTATCGACCCTGTGGTGGAAGCCTGGATGAGTGAGGTGGCGGCACTCGACAAGATGTACCAGCAGCAGGAGGATGAATGGCGTGCCAAGAAGCGGGCGGCTAAGAACAAGAAGGAGCAGCCCGAGGAGCCCAAGCTGCCCGTGCGCTGTCTGACGCTGAACAACACCGTTGCTAATCTCGCTGAGCGACTGGCCAACACCGAGGGCAAGCACGCCTTCTCGTTTACGCCCGAGGCCGACACGGTGGCGCAGAAGTGGAAATCGACGATGAGCGATTTTTCGGTAATGCTGCGCCAGAGCTACGACGGCACCAAGTATGAGCGCGAGGCTAGAAGTGCCGATGCGGTGAACGTGCATATCGACAAGCTGTTGTGGAACGTCACGATGTGCGGGACTCCCGATGCACTCTACCGTGTGGTAAGCAACTACACCGACGGTTTTCAGAGTCGTATCGCCGTAGCTCGCACGCCCGATAACACCTTTGCTCCGCTGGAGGAGAAGCCCTACGTGTTGACCGACCGCCAGCGTGAGCGCATCCAGCAGATAGCCCATTTGTTGCCTTTGATGTACGGTGAGGTGGTGCTGCCGAAACTGGAGGCAAAGGGTAGGGAATGGGTGGAACGCATCCGACTGGAAACGATGAAGAACGACGATCGCACCCGTGCCCGACAACGTTTCCGCGTCTGTGTGACGGCGCAGCGAATGACGTGCTGCCTGATGCTCTGCAAGGTGTGTGAAGGCCTGATCCAGAAACATGGGTTGAACGGTGCCGAGGCGAAGTTGAAGCAGCAGCCAAACCTATGGAAGGAAATGTTGTTGAAGGCGCAGACACCCACGATGCTGGAGGCCTATGATGTGATAGCCGACTCGCTGCTGGAGAATGCCCTCTACTTCTTCCGCGACCGCATTGAGAACGCTTTTACAAGTCGCGATTATATGGGTGGCTTGTGTGGCGAACGACAGAAGCGCGGCAAGAACGACTCAATCTTTGAGCGACTGGATATCCAGTTCTCGTTCGAGCAGGCGATGCAACATTCAGTGGCAGTGAAGGGTGCCAGCGTGAACCACAACACGGTCCGCATGATGCTGAAGAACTGGCGCAAGCAGGGGCTGGTGTTTCTGACCGACGACGGGAAGTACAGAAAAAATCAGTGGTCATAATGGTCAAGGTCAAAATGGTCAAAATCGAAAACAATCAAGAATGCTTCGTGCAGCTCTGGCGGATGCTGGAGCGCACGAGGCGCCTCCTCGGAGGTCAGTACAAGCGATATTGTATCCGCAATGTGTTGAAGTCGTGGTTCGGAGGTGAGGCAAGCGATGATTTTATCTGGGAGGTCTGTCACTCGGCCGTCGTCGACGACGAACCTCAAGAGGGCTGGAACGAGCTTCCGTTACCCTCGCTCTATCCGCGCAAGCACCGTGAGTTTCTCCGTGCTATCGTGGCGGTTAAGACGGGCATCAGCTTTTACAGAGTTGACCTCAAAGCGCTCGACGCTGCCTATAGCATCGCATTTCCTAAAAGTACACCAATTAACGTAAACAAAAAGAAAAGAACATGAATGAAGTAAGTATTAATGAGCAAGCAAAGCTCTCCCCGCATTTTACATTGGGAGAGCTCACGAAGACGAGTTACATAACGGCTGACGGTAATATCCCGAGCCATGTGGCGATTGAGAACCTGAGGCGCCTCTGCGGATGGCTGGAGATTCTGAGGGAGAGATATAATCAGAAGTACGGTCAGAGGGAAGCGACACTCCTACGGGGGACAGGCCCCAACAAGAGGTCAAGCCCTATGCCGGGGCCAGTCCCCAGTAGGAGGTCGGACGACATCCCGGTGATTATTACGAGCGGGTTCAGGTCAGAAGAGGTGAACAGGATGTGCGGAGGTGCGGTTAATTCCAATCACCTGACAGGATGTGCGGTGGACATCAGGTGCTACGGCCCGGAGCAGATGATCAGGTATGCCTGCCTGCTGCTCGACACCGCCGACGAGAACGGCTGGGTGTTTGATGAGCTCATCCAGGAGAAGCGCGGGACGACGTATTGGATTCACTTCGCGGTGAGGCCAAAGGATAATCGGAGGAAGATACTTTTCGACTGCCGATGACTGACCCTGTTGCATGTTAGAAAAAGCTTCCCACGCTGGGAAGCTTTTTCTATTTCAGGTAATCGGCGATGAACTGCTCTCTGGGATGCAGGAAATGCTCTTCCCAGTAGGGACGTAAACGGCCGGAAGGCCAGGCGTGGGTGCGGAAGGGAACACAGTTGACGGTTTTCTTGCCCGGTGCGCCGTTGAGGGAAGACCAGACGGCGGAAGGCGGACAGGTGGTGTCGATGAGTCCTATCTCACAATAGATTTCCGCTTTGGAGTGACGGATGAGCAAGGCACCGTCGAAGTAGGGTAGGCAGGCGTTGAGCATGGCGGTACTGAGGTCTTTGTGGTTCTCGATGGGATGAGGCCAGCCGCCACGACGTCCCACACGTGTACCTCCGAAGTCCTGCATGGCAGGGACGTTGAGCACGACGGCCGTGACGCGTGTGTCGAGTCCCGCTGCCGCTACAGCCTGTCCTCCGCCCTGACTCTCGCCAATGACGAGGATGCGCTTGCCGTCCCACTCAGGTTGCTGCGTCATATATTCTATGGCGCGCAGCAGGCGCAGGTACATGCCTCGGAAATAATAGGTCTCGCGGTCGGCAGCGTTGTGTTCGAAGTAGTCGCGCAACAGACCGTTTTCGAGCATACGGTAGTAGTCGTCAGTCTGGCCGTTCAGCATGCCGTGGGCATTGAGATCCAGGCTGAGTGCGCCATTGCCAAGCATGGCATTGCCCACACACTCGCTCACCTGACAACGACACCAGGCACCGCTCACTCCTGCCGCCCGGCAGAGGATGACAATCGGCAGCGAACCTTTCCCGGCCTTCGCCGGCTTGGCAAAGTAAGCCCGCACCGGGGCAGGACCGAGACAGTTGATCTCAATATCCTGACAGACGCATTTCCTCTGGTATTGCTCAGGCACTTCGAGCGTTGTCGTCTTCACTTGCATGGGCAGTGCCCGTAGCAGAGCCTTCTGGTTGTTCCAATAGTCGATCAGATCGGCAGGCTCTTCATAACCCGCCCTGAATCCCTCGGGCGCCACCACAAAACCGATGCCCTCAGGGGCACCTTTGCCCGTCACTTCCAGACTTACGGCACAGGTGCTGTCGATGGCGGCATCGAAGAGCGGGAACGCCTGACGCTGCGGCTGGATATGCTCCTCGCGCAGCAACCGATTATTGACGGACACGCGGACCGTCAGCGAATCGGCCGTCAGCGAATCCATACGACATGTGATCACCGCCCGCTCGCCCTTGACGTAAACGCCGCTCTCCTTGTTCAGAGAGAGCTGGAACGACTGGGCCGCGAGGGAAAGCGTCGCCGATAGTGCGGCGAACATGACTGTCAATCTATACTTTGCTTTCATTCTTTTTGCCCGCAAATATAAGACAAAAAACCCAAACCGCCAAATAATTCCGCAAAAAATGAATGGTGAAGCCCGGCTGCCGGGATAATTGGGTGGGATTTTATTTGGTGGTTTGCGCATTTCTTCGTACCTTTGCAGCCGACTATTCAAACAGTGAAATCAATCGATATGAAATTTGTCAGTTGGAACGTGAACGGCTTGCGTGCCTGCGAGGGCAAGGGCTTCAGTGAAATCTTCAGGCAGTTGGATGCCGACTTCTTCTGTCTTCAGGAGACGAAGATGCAGGCAGGACAGCTGGACCTGGCCTTCGAGGGTTATGAGAGTTATTGGAACTATGCCGAGAAGAAGGGCTACTCGGGCACGGCGATCTTTACGAAGCACCAGCCGCTCAGCGTGACATACGGCATCGGCAAGGACGAGCACGACCACGAAGGGCGCGTGATTACGCTAGAGATGGAGGATCTTTATCTTGTGTGCTGCTATACGCCGAACTCGCAGGACGGACTGAAACGGCTGGACTACCGCATGACGTGGGAGGACGATTTTCGCCAGTATCTGAAGGGTCTGGATGCCAAGAAGCCCGTGGTGCTCTGCGGCGACCTGAATGTGGCGCATGAGGAGATAGACCTGAAGAATCCCAAGTCGAACCGCATGAATGCGGGCTTCACCGACGAGGAGCGACAGAAGTTCAGCGATCTGCTGGCAGCAGGATTCACCGACTCGTTCCGCTACAAGTATCCCGAGACGGTGACGTATTCGTGGTGGTCGTACCGTTTCCAGGCGCGACAGAAGAACGCGGGGTGGCGTATCGACTACTTCGTGATATCCGACCGTCTGCGCGAGCGCCTCGCCGATGCGAAGATCCATACAGACATCATGGGATCGGACCACTGCCCCGTGGAGCTGACCCTTCGCTGAAGAAAACGGCCCCTTCGCTGAAAAGATTTGCGCGGGCAGCTCATAATGAATAACTTTGCACCATAAACCAGAAGAAATGATAGATATACTGTCACATTTTGACCCCATTACGCTGGAACAGATGAGCAGTGTGAAGCTGATGAACCGTACGGATACGAAGTTCGTCACCAACCTCGATAAGCTTCGCCAGCTGCTGGAGATGGCCCAGGCAGATTATTATGTGCAGGACATCGACGGCGGGCGTAACCTGGAGTATGACACGACCTACTTTGATACGACCGACTTCGCTATGTACTGCCAGCACCAGTGCGGGCACACCAACCGCCAGAAGATCCGGTTCCGTACCTATTGTGTCAGTGGGTTGCAGTTCATGGAGGTGAAGACCAAGAACAACCACGGGCGCACGAAGAAAAAGCGTATAGAGGTGGGTGACATGAATCTCGCCGATGAGGAGAAGCGCCAGTTTCTTGCCAAGCACCTGCGCTATGATGTCGACACCCTGATGCCAGCCCTTAACAACCACTTCTCACGTATCACGCTGGTGAACAAGGCGAAGACCGAACGCCTCACCATCGACTCCGGCCTCCGGTTCCGCAATCTGCAGAACGGCTGCGAACGCGATATGGAGGATCTGGTGATTATCGAACTGAAACGCGACGGACTGGTCTTCTCGCCTGTCCTGGAAATGCTCCGACAGCTGCGGATTCATCCCCACGGCTATTCAAAATATTGTATGGGCTCAGCATTGACCAGCAACGGCCAGCTGCCCGTGAACCGCTTCAAACGGAAACTGATAGAAGTGGACAAACTCGTCAATCAACTAAAATGAAAAGAATATGATTAATTTTAATGAATTGTTCTCCCCTGATTTCGGAGACACCCTGCTGAGATTCGTTCTCTGCTACTTAGTCAACTGGATCATCGTCAACTTCCTTTATTTCAAGAAGGCCAAAAGACGTGATTTCTTTTTCACTTTCATGATCATTTCCGTAGCCATCTTCTTCCTGGTCTACCTGATGATGGGTATGGACCGCGGAAAGGCCACGATGGGTGTAGGTCTCGGACTGTTCGGCATTTTCTCTATCATGCGTTATCGTACCGATGCAATGCCTGTCCGCGAGATGACCTATCTCTTTGTGGTAGTATGTCTGTCGGTGGTTCATGCGATGGCCGATACCTTAGGGGTTAATGCTGCAGGTGTCATGATCGGTACGCCGCTGCTCGAGTTGCTGGTCATCGACGTGATTGTCATCCTGTCGATTGTCATCTTCGAGCATTCACTCAAGGTGCAGGCCTCGAAACTGGTGCAGTACGACCGTATCGACCTGATCAAGCCTGAACGCAGGGAAGAGCTGAAGGCTGACCTGGAGGCGCGTCTGGGGCTGAAAGTGGTATCCGTGAGGGTAGGAGCCGTCGACTTCCTGCGTGATATGACAGTGCTTCGTGTCTATTACGAGGGCAACGACAGCGGCGATGTGAAGAATATGTTGAAGCTCAGGAACTCAGATTATGCAAGCGTATAGGCTATTTTCCGGAAAACTGCGCTATCTGGCAGTCGCACTGTTCACTGTTCACTGTTCACTGTTCACTCCTTTGACTGCCTCTGCGCAGGCTGATGACTTCGGACTTGACTTCTCGCTGGAGGCGCAGAAGAAGATCGATAAGAAATGGTCGGTGAGCC
>JAEEGI010030304.1_pt1 | contig 10176 bp, 10 predicted proteins | sample 8958751 | NCBI WGS metagenome assembly JAEEGI01 (sample SAMN16246545, study PRJNA631951) | gut metagenome | biome: gut microbiome; feature: rumen; material: KS-attached | host: Bos | place: Iran: Karaj | collected 2018-10 | reverse complement strand
TCTGGTGGTAGGCCACCGCCACGTTCAGTCCCGTCTCGCCATTCCGGCCGTCGGGCAGATTGATGTTGGCATAGATACGGCGCAGCGTGTGCGTCTCGACGGCAAAGTCACCGTACTCCCTGAAGAGGTCCTGGTTCACCGTCACGCCCGGGCGGTACCTGTCAGCGTTGTTGGCGGCGAAGATCTCCTGTATCTCAGGGTTCAGCCCCGCCTGGTCCAGGTGATCCACGATCCGTCTGATGAGGTCGAAGTGGTAGATGCCGCCAACGGGCGTCTGCGTGTTCGAATAGTTCTCCGTCTGTGTCGCCTTCAGCTCATCCAGCGTCAGAACCTCTACCTTCCCGTTTGAAAAATCCAGCTGTCTCATACCGCTTAGAACCCTTTAATTGCATTATTGATGATGACAAACTCCTCAAGATAGACCTGGGTACGATAGAAAGTGGTAGCAGATCCGGAAGTCTGCTGACCCTGTGGCGTGTAAGACTTTACACCAAAATTCAGCGAGGCGGCAATGCCGCAACCGTTACAAATCCCTTCACTTGACAATTTTTCTGCCCTGTCATTGTAGGCCTCGAGATAAATCTCACCAGAAGCACCAGCGAGAATCATAGGCAAAGCCTTCACTTTGCCCTCTCTTCCATCAAACTCCGTCAATGGAAAAACTTGCTTTACGATAAATGTTTCAACCATGTTACTTTTTTGATTTTTAATTTGTTGTTTTAAAAAGTATGTCCTTATGTCTAAGAATCACACCGCAAAATTAGGCACAAAAAAAAGCACAGTCAAAATACGACTGTGCATTGGACTCAAATTTGGACTTTTGGACTCGAAATTTGGAGTTTTGGACTTCCTATCAGACCTCTTACTCTTTCAATGCATCCGATTTAGGTGGATAAAGCATCATCAACTCGTTGTTTATCAGTTCACCCAAAAGACAGTATGTCTCCAATACCCCATCTTTACGCCAATTTTCCAAATGGAGTGACAGATGCCCTTTGCTTATCATCTTATAAACGGCATCCAGATTACATCCATATTCAAACTCAGCCGTTTCAACACTTTCATTTACAAGATCCACAAAGTCAGAGACAGTACCATCCCAACCCCATATCTTCCACATCTGGAATCCCACGCCCCAGGAGCGCATAGAGTTCCATAGTCCTTCCTTACAGGCCTTCTTAAACACCGTAATCATCTCTTTGAAGGTTGGAACTTGACTACTACGCTTCTCCTCTTTATGGCTTCCTGTTTTAGGTGTCATGCTGTTGTAGTTATACACAGGGCCATGATAAACATGATAATTATAGGTTTTGTTGACTGCAGGTTTTCTGATGAGTTCCATCATTACTTGTGTCATCTCCTTAAAGGCTTCGAGCAGCTGCAGCGCCTCCTCGAAACCCTTCTGACTGTCGGGCAGTCCGTTTTCGTTTTGTTCCATCATAATTTTTTAATGTTAAATGTTAGTTGAAAAATATGTTTTTTGGCCCCCATTTGGAGGAATTTGGCTGCAAAGTTAAATGAGAAAAAAACAATATCGGCGAGAACATTCTTAAAAGATGTATATTTCTGAAACGATTAAAAAATAATCCAACTTCTTTAGTGTATATTATAGAATCGGAAGCCGATTTGCCCTCCCCACCTATTATATAATCATGGCCAGAAAGCGAAAAAAAGTTTCCAAAAGATTTGGACGTTTAAAATATTATCCTTACCTTTGCAGCACCAAAGTTAAACTTAATGCACAATAGTATGAGCAACATCGAATCAACTAAAGGCGAAATCGTCATGTATCAGCCCGATGAGACCATCAGGCTGGAGGTCAGAATGGAAAGTGAAACTGTTTGGCTCAGCCAGGCACAAATGGCAGAGCTGTTTGGAACTGGACGGCAAGCAATCACCAAACATCTTCAGAACATTTATGAATGTGAGGAATTAGAGAAAGACGCAACAAGTTCCATTTTGGAACTAGTTCGGAAGGAGGGTAAAAGGAATGTAAAACGCAAAATCGAGTTTTATAATCTCGATGTCATCATCTCTGTTGGATTTAGGGTAAATACAAAAAGAGGTATTGAATTCCGTCAATGGGCCAACAAAGTCTTGAAAGAATACTTGTTACGAGGCTATGTGGTCAATACGCGCATCGCTGCATTGGAACAACATGCAGCACAACAAGACATCGAGATAAAGGAACTAAAAGACAAAGTGGCCTTCTTCGTCCGTTCCTCCCTGCCACCAATAGAAGGAATCTTCTACGACGGACAGATCTTCGATGCCTACGCACACATCATCAGCCTCATCAAACAGGCCAAGACGTCCATTGTCCTCATCGACAATTACATTGATGTCGATACCCTGACGATGCTCAGTAATCGTAACGCCAACGTCTCTGCCACCATATACACTCGTCAACAGTCACAAAATATGCGACAGTTGCAACTTGACATCCAGCGTCATAACCAGCAGTATCCACCCATCGCAGTCAATTACTGCCAGCGAAACCACGACCGCTTCCTCATTATCGATGATGTAGTCTACGTCTTTGGTGCCAGTCTGAAGGATGCTGGGAAGAAGCTCTTTGCCTACATCCGTATGCAAGAGACTTCAGCCTCGGACCTGCTGAATAATATCAGATAAACCCATACCCCGTCGTGACGACGGCTCACACTTTTTGTATTTTTCATGGTATTAGATTTAAGGTTAGGAGAAGCCGCCGGCATGTGAATGTCGACGGCTTCATTATAGCAAGATGTACTCAATCCGGATCAGGGGGAAGTAATGGATCTGCAGCCATCAGGTACTGAGGCATGTACTCATCATCTGCATTATTCCTCTTTTTGTAGTTGACCACTGCCAAGCCATTATACAGTTCCTCCTGAATATCCAGGAAGAAGTTACGCATCTCATAGGGTTTCAATCCTAACTCTCGCATGGCATCTGACAGCGAATGATATTTCATTTCAAGGATGGTGCTGAGCTTGTCGGAATCCAGCTCCTTGAAGCCGTTCCTGACATACAGGTCTAGCACATAGTTCACGAAGTCCATCTGCTGCTGGTTCAACTTCTTGGCCTCCACCTGTCGCAGAATCTGAGCCCTGCGCTCTCTTTCTATAGGTGTGGAATTATAGGCAATGAACTCCAGCACGTCGAGCATATCACAGTCTTCGTAGCCCATAAACTCACGCAGCATATTGAGTTTGTCTTCCTGGAATCCGCTTTCCTCTAAAAGTTCGAGCAGCTGCTGACGTGTATCGGGCTGGCTCCATCTCTCACGTAATTCTTCATCATCCTCGAAGATGCTGGGGAGTCGTAATTTGAGTTTATCTACATAATCGCCGAGTGTGATCATCTCGTCGCCAAACTGAATACGCTCATGCCAGTCTGTATGTAATAGCAACTCCCTGATATGAGAAAGCCTGACCTTCACCTTCTTCTTGTTCCCTCCCGGACAGGTACACGGCAGATTACCGCATACAGGACATGGCTTAGGTGGTGGCGGAGGCGGGCACTCACAAGGGAACTTCCCACACTTAGGACAAGGTTTCGGTGGTCTTTTCCTGCAAGTACATGGATAATTGCCGCATACCGAGCAGAAAGGATCACCGTCCCAGTCTGGGTCGTTGAATCTCTTATGGGCACCAACGAAATCATAGATGGTAAAGTAGAACTTATCATCAAATAGTCGTGTGCCTCTTCCCAGTATCTGTTTGAACTCCACCATATTGTTCACGGGGCGCATCAGCACGATGTTCCTCACGTTTCGGGCATCCACGCCAGTAGAAAGTTTCTGCGAGGTGGTGAGAATGGTGGGTCTTATATAGTCGTTATTCTGGAAAAGCTTCAGCTGCTCTTCGCCTTTTGCCTGATCGTCAGCCGTCACCCGCTGGCAATAGTTGGAATCGGGTACTTTCTTGTTCTTATTGATCAGGTCACGGACTATCATAGCATGTTGCTGGGTGGCACAGAACACGAGCGACTTTTGATCAGGATTCTCCATCTGTTCGAGGAACTCCTTCACACGGTGCTCGTCTCGTTGCTTCATCTCAATGTCGCCATGATAGAAGTCCTTCTCCGTATAGGTCTTCGTAATGTCGATATCTCTCTCCACATCGTCGCCCTCTTCATACTGATAGGTGTCAATATTCGATTCTGAGATCTTCACTCGGAAGGGTGTCAGGTAGCCGTCTTCGATACCCTGCTTCAGGGAATAGGTATATACAGGCTCGCCAAAGTATTCGTAGGTATTGGCATTAACCTTTCTCTTCGGTGTGGCCGTCATACCTAACTGTACGGCAGGATCAAACCATTTCATCAGCTCGCGCCATTCACTCTCGTCGTTGGCACCGCCTCGGTGGCACTCGTCGATGATGATGAAGTCGAAGAAGTCCTTCGGCCATTGCTTATAATAAGGCTGTCCGCTATCGTCATCGCCCATCACCGTCTGGAAGATGGTGAAATAGATATTCCTGGCTTTCGGCAGTTTTCCGTTCAGAGCCCCGTCGCCGGTCTTCTTATTCAGGCGTTCTGCCGTTACGCGCTCCATCGCATCCTCATGGAACTGCTCGAAGTCGTTCTTGGCCTGATTAGCCAGTATGTTCCTGTCAGCGATAAACAGGATGCGGGGTTTCAAATCCGTACCCTTTGTATTCCAATTAGTCTCATATAACTTCCAACAGATCTGAAAAGCAGTATAGGTCTTTCCTGTGCCGGTGGCCATCGTCAGAAGGATACGCTTCTCTCCGTCGGCAATGGCATTCAGCACGTTGTTGATGGCATTCTCCTGATAATAGCGCACGCTCCTGCCACCACCACGGTTAAAGGGACAGAGCACAAACTTATCCCGCCACGGTTTCTGATCGGGATAGGTCATCTTCCAGAGTTCCTGAGGTGTCGGGAACTTATCAGCAGGGCCTTCAGTAGAAGGAATGACATAACGACCTTCTCTATCCTTTACACCCATGTCGATAGCCCAAATCTCATCGCCGTTGCAAGCGTAGGTGAAGCGTATCTGCATCATCTCGGCGTAGAGCTTGGCCTGCTCCACACCCTCGCTCACATCCTTCTCGTCGCTCTTAGCTTCGATGATGGCGAGTTTCCTTCCCCGATACACCAGCACATAGTCGGCCTTCTTAGGGTGACGGTTCTGAGGCAGGGCACTCACATGGCCAGGGGCTATCAAGTAAGCCCGCTGCTCTGTGAGGATCTCGCTCTCAGGCACCTGCTCCCATCCGGCACTATACAGCGCAGGGTCTATCTTCTTCCGTCTGGTTGCACTCTCATCCATATTATATCAGAAATACAATGACTCTTACATTTTACTGTTTTCTCCGTTTTCAAATCCTTTAAGAGATTCCTCGATGATACCCTTTACATCCATTCCGAAATCAAGGCCTTTGGATTCCAATAGGTTGCTTAGTTCTGAAAGTCCATTTCCTCCAAAATGTCTAAATCTCAGAATATCCGTCTTCTGTAGTGAAGCAAGATCACCCAAAGTTTCGCAGTTGTTGGCTCTCAAAACATTTTTAGCCCTGTTACTTATGGGCTGATCTGCAATTTTCAGCATAAATTTACCAACGATTCCTTTGTCTGCCGAAAGATATGCTTGCCTTGCTTCGGTTTGTAATTGCTTTTTGAAATTCTTTTTGTAATCTGCCAAAGAGGACTCGAAATCCAATATCTGCTTCATCATCCCCGCTACTAAAGAATGAAGCCTTTGATTCTCCTCCTTTAGCATGGCATTCTCATTGAGAATTGCCTTTATCTCTATATCTGTCATTTCTTTATTCATCGTAAACAAATCATGCTTTACACCTATTCAAATACTTTTCTTAATAATGCCTGCTTCAGGGCATCGCACTCGGAAATGATCTTCTTCTGATTCTCCTCCAACTCACGGACATGAGCCGAAAGAGCGTCCAAACGCTCAACGATGCGCTGCTGCTCTGAGAGAGGGGGGATGGAAATGTCAAAACTCAAAATCTGTCTACCACTTATGTGTGGAACTCCAACCCCAGTCTGTTGTGTAACTAAATGCTTAATAAAAGCCTCAGTTTGCAATGCATAATATAAAAAAGCAGGATAAGTATTCTTTCCTGACCTGATGCAAGCTGTTCGTTGGATTAGCAAAGATGGTAATTCATTTTTTGAGATCTTGGCTATTTTCAAGCCACTCTTAACCCACGGCCTATCCATTGCTAAAACTATATCGTTTTCTTTTAGCGCAAAACGATTCAATCCCTCATAATCCTCTTTAGGCCAACGTTTTATTGTTTCCCATCGAAAACCGCAATGGATAATATTATCTCCACAAACCAACAAGATATCATCTTCCTTATTTGTGTATCCTTTGCTGTCAAATGCAAATCCACAATTTAAATTGCAAATATTATCCAAAGTTCTTTTCTCCCATCCCCTTTTTGATTCCATTGCTTTAGCGAGGGATTTCTGGAAGAGGGCACGGGCTTCGGAGAGTTGCTTTTCAGCATTGGCTTTCAGCTCGTCAATATGAGAGAAAGCAGCATCAAGTCGAGAAGCTATCAACCGTTGTTCATCTAAGCAAGGAATATAGAAACACTTTTCTTTCAAAAGTTTGAAATGCCTTGCATAACCAAGAGCCCTTATAGGTGTAGACAATAATGTATAATAAAAGAATTTTGCGTCTATATCATCTTGGGGGGATAGAATCTGTGTCCCATCCGCACCTACAACAAAATCAAAATCGATGTATTTTATTTCTTTTGTATGGTCACCAAATATAATAACTGGTTTATCATGTGTAAAAAGATAACTTTTATCATCCCAATATCCACTTATAATCTCTTTCTCTTGAGATACAATAGGATATAGACCAGCGGATTTGTAATCCTTTGATTTGACTTGTTTTTGCTTAGGTATCTTTACAACACATTCTGCAAAAGTTTTATATTTCCAGCCCTCTTTCATTTCTCATCCTCCTCATATTCTTCTTCATCATCCTTGTATTTATCGATGAGGTCTTCCATCCTTTCATACAATTTTGACACCTTCCTCTTTAGGCTATCTCTTTCATCGGAACTGGCTGATCTCTTCATTTTCATGAGTTCGTCAGCCTGTTTCTCAAGCTCGTCATATTCGCGCCTCTCTTCTTTCGTGAGACGATGATTAACAATATAGTCGTCGCTGTTTTCGTCGACAAAGCCGAAAACGTCTTCAATATCGTCTTTCCAGAACTCTTCTTGAAGAGCCTCCAAAATATCATCAGCCTGAGATTGCAGATTATTCAGATTTTCAAAAACTTCCTGTGGCGTGCGCTCGTCCTTCTCCTCTATCTTATTCGGGTTCTTCACGGAGAGGTCACAATCCTCGCCCAAGTCTCTACAGTCTACAGTCCAAGAATTCTCGCTGTCGGCCTTCGTCTTCTGAAGTCTCAGGAAATCTGCCAGGTCTTCTTCATTCAGGGCATTGGTCTTGCCGAGGTTACGACCGGGATTCAACTGATAATACCATATCTTCTCCGTTTTCTTTCCCTTATCGAAGAAGAGCACCACCGTCTTTACGCCTGCACCCTGGAACACGCCAGACGGCAGATCGAGAATGGTATGCAGATTGCATTGCTCTAACAGCAACTTACGAAGTGCCGAAGCATCGCCATTGCTCAGGAAGGTATTTTTGATCACAATACCCGCACGGCCTCCAGTCTTCAGCATCTTGATGAAGTGCTGCATAAACATATAGGCCGTCTCGCTGGTGTTGATGTCGAAGTTCTGCTTCACCTCACCTCGCTCAGAACCACCAAACGGCGGATTGGCAAGGATCACCTTCTTACGGTCGCTCTCCTGAATCTGGCTCAGATTGATGGCCAGCGTATTACCTCTGATGATATTAGGAGCTGCCACACCATGGAAAATCATGTTCATGGTGGCGATGATATACGGCAGAGGCTTTTTCTCTACGCCATAGAAGGTATCCTCCTGCAGCGTCTTGGAGTCCTGAGTGCCATGCACCTTCTCCTTCATATAGTTGAAGGCTTCGCAGAGGAATCCCGCAGAACCGCAGGCAGGGTCATAGACCGTCTCGCCGATCTGAGGGTCAACAACCTTCACGATGGTACGGATCAGCGGACGGGGTGTGTAATACTCTCCACCATTGCGCCCGGCATTACCCATCTTGGCAATCTTACTCTCATAGAGCACCGTCATCTCGTGCTTATCCTCTGCACTCTGGAAGTGAAGCTCATCTACTTTGTTGATGATCTCACGGAGATTATAGCCCGAAGTTATCTTGTTACGCAATTCGGCGAAAATCTCACCAATCTTATATTCCAGCGTATTGGCGCTGCTGGCCGTCTTCTGGAAATCGCGCAGATAGGGAAAGAGCTTTTCATCCACGAACTTGGCGAGGTCAGGGCCTGTCATGGCGTTCACATCGTCGATCTTTCCTTCCTTTGTCTTCGGGGCAGCCCATTGGCTCCAGCGCATATAGCCGGTAATGATGGGCTTATACTGCTTGCCCGAAAGCATGGCCTTCATATCCCGCTCGTTTTCAAGATCGTCGAGATACTTCAAGAACAGCAGCCAAGAGGTCTGCTCCAGATAGTCCAACTCTGTGCTGCATCCCGCCTCGTTACGCAGGATATTGTCTATCGCATTGAAAGTCTGTTCGTATTGCATATAAGTTATTTCTTTATTATCTTGTCGTAGTAAGCATCTATTGTCATCAGAACGACGTCATTTTTTCATTTTGTTGTATTTCGTGATGAGTGCTCCCAATTTGCTGCCAGCTTTCTCATAGCCGTCACCCATAAGGTTTGCAAAAGTTCCCCAATGGCCTCCATCACCGGCAAATTCTGCCCTGCCTATTTCATTTCCTTGGGCATCTTTTAATATATAGGTAGATTTGTTATTTCCTTTTCTATCTAATTTCTGGGGACAGATATACAAGGTGTATGCTCCTTGCAGTTCACTGCCTGGCAGAACAGCAATGATTCTTGATTTGCCCATTTTATCATTCATATCACGCACAATACCTTCAATGACTTGTTTTTTGGCGTTTGGCCAGTCATCCCCCTTGATGGCTTGCCATTCTTTTTCTGTGTATTTCTTATCAAAAATGGTCTGGGTACAGTCCCAATCAAGTGTGAGATACTTTTCATTTGCTGGCAGTTCAAAAGTACCACTCAAAACCTTTTGAGCATAACTGCATAATGAAAACCCCAAAAACGCCAAAACTATTAATCTTTTCATAATCGTTTTTATTTTAGTTGTATAATTCGCAATAATGGTGCAAAGATAAGCAAAACTTTTTATTCTAGCAAGAAAAAAACAAAAAATCCTCGCCATTCATCACGAACAGCGAGGTGAATTAAATTACAAACTTAAAACCATAGCTGTTCTCACGAACTGCAAGGTACAATATTATCTATTAATTTCATGCGAACCTCCTCGTGGTTCTCGCGAATGACGAGGGGGAGAAACACAATCTGTGAATAATTTAAAAAACCAAATATGTTTGATATTGGGCTGCAAAGATACGAATAAGTGAGTAAAAAAACAAATTATATTTGAGTTTTTTCGAGCGAGAGTATCTTAGACGACAAAAAACTCGCCATTCATCACGAACAGCGAGGTGATTAAAATGTTAAACTAAAAACCATAGACCATTTGCTGTTCTCGCGAACTGCAAGGTAAATTGATAACCACATTTATTCATGCGACCTCGTGATTCTCACGAATGACAAGGCATTATCAATTTAAAAATTAATGAAATGAGCTGCAAAGGTAAGAAGAAATCTTCAAAATATGCAAAATATTCTCAAAAAAAGTTGGGGATCTCAAATATATTCACTACTTTTGCTGCTGATTAAAAGGTTAATAGTAAAAATTGTTTCAAAATTTTTATCAAGTTATATCAAGTTAGTTGTACCTTGCTGGCATGGGAATGTAAGTAAGGAGTTATACATTCATTAAAAAGCCGTCGGCATGGGAATGTCGACGGCTTCCTTTTAGTTCGATTTCAAATCGTGATATGTTTACTATATCACCGGGGCCTGGCCCCAGCGATAGGTGAACGAAGATTATTTTCAGTAAAAGTGATCAAGAGATGCCTGCCCCCTTTGTGTCACAAAATCGCTGCAGTCTTGATTCTTTTCTCTAAAGTGTCCTTAATGTATGCATTGATGGTTAATCCAGCCTGGCGAGCTAA
>JAEEGI010030301.1_pt1 | contig 10178 bp, 9 predicted proteins | sample 8958751 | NCBI WGS metagenome assembly JAEEGI01 (sample SAMN16246545, study PRJNA631951) | gut metagenome | biome: gut microbiome; feature: rumen; material: KS-attached | host: Bos | place: Iran: Karaj | collected 2018-10 | reverse complement strand
CCGACGCCGACACCCACGCCCACGCCGACGTCCTCGCCGGACGGCACGGCTGCGCCGGATGCAACCGCAACACCTACCCCGACACCCACGCCGTACTACGGCGGAGGCGGCGGCATGACAAAAGCGCAGCGCGAAGCATACGCCAATGAAATCGCGAAAGGTATCCGCGAAGATGAGCTTCGTTACCGTCAGCTTCTGCTCGACATTGAAAAGGCACAGCGCAGCGGACTGGACGGCATTTTGTATGCCGAAGTCAACGGGACGGTCATGCAGGTCAGGCAGCCGGACGAAGCCGCAAACGGCGATACCCTCGTGGAGATACGCGGCGGCTCGGGGCTGCACATCAGCGTGCTCGTCGGCGAGGATGAGCTTTCCAAGTATCCGGTGGGAACCGAGCTTTCCGGCTTCTCCTATCAGATGCAGAAGAACGTGACCGCGCGCGTCAGTAAGGTCGGCACGATGCCGGTCAGTACGAACTACTCCGGCAGCGGCAATCCGAACTCCTCCGGCTACCTGCTGGTGCTGGACGTCACGGGGGACGTCGTTCCCGGCGTCGGCGAGTATATTGAGTTCTCGAACTTCTCCTCGCTCTATGAACAGGGCACGATCTATCTGCACGAAGCGTTTTTACGCGAAATTGACGGCGAAACCTGCGTGTTCGTCGCAAACGGCGACGTACTCGAAAAGCGCGCCGTGAAAACCGGCAGCCGCATGAACGAATATGTGGAACTCATCGGTATGCCGATCACGCCCGAGGACCGCATCGCGTTCCCCTACGACAAGAACTGCAAAGAAGGCAGTCCGGTCGAGGACGCGAAGGGCGGCTTCTACTACGGCTGGTAAGGAGGGCGCGATATGCTGGAAAACTTCCGCGAGGCCTTCGACGGCATTCGCTCCCACAAACTGAGAAGCGCGCTGACGATGCTCGGCATCATCATCGGCATCGCGAGCATCATTGCGATCTCCTCCACGATCATGGGCACGAACGAGCAGATCAAGCAGAACCTGGTCGGCTCCGGCTCGAACGTCGTGACCGTTCGCCTGTATCAGGGCGATTATCCGTTCGAGAGCGCATGGAGCACACCGCCGGACTACATCCCGCCGCTGACGAACGACACGCTTGAAGAGATCCGCGCCGTGCCTGCGGTCGCGTCCGCGGCGTATTACGCGCAGCGCGACGCCTACGGACAGATCCGCAGCGGCGGCAAAGCGCTGAGCGCCGGCACGGTCTACGGCGTGGACAGCTCGTATCTTTCCGTGTACGGCTACACCGTGCGCATCGGACGCGGCTTTACGGACAGCGACAGCGACCGCTTCCGCAAGGTCGCGATGATCGACGAGACCGTCTCCGCCGCGCTGTTCTCCGGCGCGAATCCGGTCGGCGAATCCATCGACATCTGCGGCGAGCCATACGTCGTGATCGGCGAGTTCACGCGTGCGTCGGACTTCCGTCCCACGGTGAGCACGCTCGAAGAATACTTCACCTATAACCAATCGACCGGCGGAAAGGTGCTGATCCCGTTCTCCACCTGGCCGGTGCTGTTCCGCTATGACGAACCGCGCTCGCTCGTGATTCGCGCCGTAAACACCGATTCCATGACGGCGGCGGGCAGAAAAGCCGAGGAGATTCTGAACGGAACGATCCAAAAGGAGAACCCCGAAGTTCGCTATAAGAGCGAGGACCTCCTGGAGCAGGCGAAAAACCTTCAGGAGCTTTCGAGCGCCACGAACCGGCAGCTGATCCTGGTCGCCGGCATTTCGCTGATCGTCGGCGGCATCGGTGTCATGAACATCATGTTGGTGTCGGTCACCGAGCGCACGCCGGAGATCGGTCTGGAAAACGCGCTCGGCGCGCGCAGACGGCGCATTTCGGCGCAGTTTCTGATTGAAGCGGGCGTTCTGACCTGCCTCGGCGGCATTCTCGGCGTACTCGTCGGGATCGGGCTTGCCTACGGCATTTCCAAGATGTCCGGCGTTCCGATCTTCATCAGCTGGTATATCGTCGCCGCAACCGTCGTGTTCTCGTTCATCATCGGCATGTTCTTCGGCGCGATCCCCGCCTACCGCGCTGCGCGTCTCGATCCGATCGAAGCGCTGCGGCACGAATAAGCATCCTTAAAAAGCTCCCTCTGCGGGGAGCTTTTTTTCCGGTTTATGGGACAGATCTCGTGCGATACTGGTCCCGAAAGACCGGAAAGGAGGGCTTTTGTATGGCAAAACAACCGGACGGAAAACTGAAGATCCTGTATGTAAAGGATATCCTGGAGCAGACGCAGAAGGAGGGGCGCGCGATCACGATGCGCGAGCTGTTATGGAAGCTCTCGGAGCGCGGCATGTCCGCCGAGCGCAAGAGCGTGTCGGATGATATCCGGCTTCTACGGCAGTACGGGCTTCCGGTCGTGTGCATCCGGCGCGGAAGGCAAACGGCGTATTCGCTGAAAAATACGCCTTGACTGTGGACAAAGCATCCAAAACGCGGTATACTGTTTCCGAATAAAACAAAGGAGAAACAAACATGCAGGCAAGAAAAGACATGGACCCGAAATTCCAATGGGACTTTACGCACATGTACGCAAGCGACGAGGTCTGGGAAGCGGAACTGAACCGCTGCGTTGCGGACCTTCCGAAGATCGCGGCGATCGAAGGCACGCTCGGCACCTCGCGCGAAGCGTTCAAGGCGGGCATCGACACGGTCAACGAGATCGCCGAGCGTCTTGAAAACGTATTCATCTACGCGAACCTCCATCGCTGCGCGGACGGTTCCGAACCGAAGCACCAGGAGATGGATCAGAAGGCAATGGGCGCATACGTGCGGTTTTCCAGCGCGCTCGCCTTCATGGATCCGGAGATCCTTGCAATCCCCGAGGAAACGCTCAAGGCGTTTCTGGAGCCCGAGGAGATGAAGCCCTACCGCTTCTATATCGAGAATCTCACCCGTTCCCGCGAGCATTGCCTCGACGCACAGCGCGAGCGCATGCTGGCGATGCTCGGCGACGCCGCGCAGACGCCGTCCGACGCCTATGAAATGCTGACGAACGTTGATATGGAGCTGCCGAAGATCCACGACGCGGAAGGCAACGAAGTCCAGCTTACCGCCGGCAACTTCGGCGTATACCGTGAGAGCCCGGTCCGCGCGGTTCGCGAGGAAGCGTTCAACGCCATGTTCGGCACGTATAAGAAGTACATCAACACGTTCGCGGCGCTGTACGGCGGCAACGTAAAGCAGGACCAGTTCATGTCGAACGTCCGCGGGTTTTCGAGCGCATGCGAGGCGGCGCTGTTCCGCAACAACATTCCGGTGTCGGTGTACGACAGTCTGATCGAAGCGGCGCACGACAGTCTCCCCACCATGCGCGAATACCTCGAGCTCCGCAAGGAAGTGCTCGGTCTTGAAAAGATCGACATGTACGACCTCTACTGCCCGATGGTCAAGGATGTGGACTTCAAGGTTCCGTTCGAAGAGGCGAAGAAGCTCGTCAAGGAAGCGACGAAACCGCTCGGCGAGGGATATCAGAAGCTTCTCGACAAAGCGTATTCCGAGAACTGGATGGACGTTTACGAGAACAAGGGCAAGCGCAGCGGCGCGTTCTCCTGCGGCGTATTCGGCGTGCATCCCTATGTGCTCTTAAACTACACCGATGCGCTCGACGACGCCTACACCGTGGCGCACGAGCTCGGTCATGCGATGCACTCCTATAAGTCCGACAGCACGCAGGACTACCTGAACCACAGCTACTGCATCTTCGTCGCAGAGGTCGCCTCCACGGTCAACGAGGTGCTTCTGACCAAGTACCTCCTCGCGACCGAGACCGATAAGGCGCGCCGCGCATACGTGCTCAACCACTTCCTCGAGGGCTTCCGCACGACGCTGTTCCGTCAGACGCTGTTCGCCGAATTCGAGCGCAAGGCGCACGAAGCGTACCAGAACGGCGAACCGCTGACCGCCGAAAAGCTGACGGGCATTTACCGCTCGCTCGTCGAGCTGTATTACGACGGCGCGGAAGTGCCGGAGAACATCGCCTACGAATGGGCGTTCATCCCGCACTTCTACAACGCGTTCTACGTCTTCCAGTACGCAACCGGATTCTCGAGCGCGGTCGCGATCGCGTCGCACATCTTCGAGACCGGCGACGCCGAGGGATATCTCAAGTTCCTCACCACCGGCGGCAGCGACTATCCGCTGAACGAGCTGAAGCTCGCCGGCGTCGATCTTACCAGCCCGCAGCCGGTCAAGGACGCGCTGAAGGTCTTCGGCGATTCCGTCCGCGAACTTCGTGCGCTTCTCAAAGAGCTGTAATTGCAATCGGAAAGAGCCGCTTCACGCGGCTCTTTTTTGATGCGCTTGCGGGTTATCAGGCGGTGTGTTATAATGTTTTGTATGAAACGCATTCTTTGTTCAATCGTATCGGTACTTCTGCTCTGCTGCATGCTCTTTGCATGCCATACGCCCGCGCCCGAGCCGGCGCCTTCGGCTGCCGAAACGCCCGCCGCTCCGGTTGCGGAATCCGAGGTCATTGCGGAAACCGCTGCGGCACAGGCGCCTACGCAGCCGCCGCTTCCGACGCTGCCGCCGACGCCCGAGCCCACGCCCACGCCCGAACCGACCGCAACGCCGACCCCGACCCCGACGCCCGAGCCGGATCCGATCACATTCATCGCATCCGAGGACATGCCCCTGCCGAATCCGGACGGTCCGATCCTGAAGGGACATCCGTTCACGATCGACGGCACGGTGCGTTCGGTCGCGCCGCTGACACGGGTGCACGCAGTCATCGAAAACCGCAGCGGCAAAGTCGTCCGCGAGGCGGAACAGGTGTTTGCGGCAAGCGAGAACGTCACCGAATACCGGCTTTTGGACATCACCTTTTCCAGGGATATCGAGTGCCTCTCCGAAAAGCTCCCCTTTGAAAAGCTGAGCGCGGGCGGGTACACGCTTGCGCTTTCCGCGGAGGACGCCGCGGGGCACAGCGCGCTGCTTGCAAGCGCGGATTTCACAATCACCGCCGAGCGCAAGGTGCAGCTTCTTCCCAACAACCTGCGCGGCAACTACACAACGGCGCTGGCGTTCTTCGGCTCGCCGGAGAAGTTCCTGTTCCGGTACAATTTCCAGCCCGATTCGCTGAAGATCACGGTCGACACCGCATGGCGCGACAAGTATGATGCCGAAGCGCTTGTGATCAACGGAAAAAAATGGCGCTGTCACGTCGATGCAGTCCCGTACTTTGAACAGGCGGGACGCTACATGGAGAGCACATATATCCGCGTGCACGGCGCACATCTGGACACCGGCGCGGTATGCTTAAAGGACCTTGTGACGTTCAACGGCACGATCGTGCGGCGGTTTGTCAATTCCGGCGCGTTCGTAAGCCATCATTCCTTCGGCACCGCGGTCGACATCAACGCCTATACGCCGAGCCACCGCGACGTGCTTTCTAACCGCGAAAAGATCTATCATGAGGTCCACGACAATCTGACCTATAACGGCATTGTCGAGGTCAAGGGAAAACAGTGCTATGATTTTACCTACACCGGAAGCGCATCGAAGGGCTTAAAGGGCGTGCCCGAGCCGCTGATGAACTATCTCCTCTATGAGCTTGCGTTCTATCGCGCCGGATTCTCGTGGGGGCTCTATTACCCGCACACCTGCGACGCGATGCACTTTTCGCTTTCCGAGCTCTCCCCCTCCTATTTCACGGAGGGACAATACGCGCTTCGCAAGGTCTTTACCTACATCGAAGACGATGAGCCGTAACGGACAGGACGCAAAAACAGGCACGAAACCCGTGCCTGTTTTTTGATTTGCCTTAAATATTCTGTTCGATCACGCGCGCAAGCCGCTCCATGCCCTCCCGGTCCGCTTCCGTAAACCGCGCAGGCGACGGACTGTCCAGATCGAGCACGCCGAACACCGCGCCGTCCCGTTTCAGCGGCACGACCAGTTCCGAGCGCGACGCCGAGTCGCAGGCGATGTGCCCCGCAAACGCGTGTACGTCCGGTACCAGCTGCGAGCGGTTTTCCCGCACGGCGGCGCCGCAGACCCCGCGCGAAACCGGGATCTCGATGCACGCGGGCCTGCCCTGAAACGGCCCAAGAACCAGCGTTTCACCCTCCAAAAGATAGAACCCCGCCCAGTTCAGATCCGCAAGCGTGTCAAAGATCAGCGCGGAAACGTTCGCAAGGTTCGCGATCCGGTGCGGTACGCCGGAAATCAGCGCTTCCGCCTGTGCAATCAAGGCGTCATAATCGGTCATATTGCGGTCTCCTTCCGTTTTCTGCACCGGTATTGTATCATGCTCCCGGCGGGAAGTCAAACGGCGGCGCTTGCTTTTCTAACGTATCATGGTATAATTTATAAAAGGGCAATCGCCCGAAAACAAAAGCAAGGAGAATGCCGTCGATGAAACGCTTTCTGATCCTGATCCTTTCCCTCCTTCTCCTCGTCGGAACCGTTGCCTGCGGTGAAAAGGACCAACCGGAAGAACAGCCGAAGCCCGCGGCGGACGCCGCGTCCGCACCCGCAGAGGAACCTGCATCCGCGCTCGCGGAGAACCCCTCCGAACCCTCGGAGCCGAACCCGGCCGTTGAACCCGCTCCGGCGTTCCCGGCCGGCAATTATGCGCTTCAGGCATATCGTGTCGGCGGCGTTGTGCTCGAGGGCGAAATGATGACTTCGTCCGGTATCGCGGGAACGCTGACGCTGAACGCCGACCGCACCGGCACGCTGGTCATAACGGGGCAGGAGATCCCGTTTGAATGGACGGACGACGGGAGCATCCTGCTCGCCGGAATGCCGTATTATTCCATGGCGCTTACCGAGGACGGCGCAATCGAGTTTTCGATGGGCGAAGCCGTGATGGTCTTCCGCGGCGACACGGATTCCGCGCCCTCCGTCGTCGAAGTTCCGGCAACCGAAGCGCCGGTCGTGACCGAAGCGCCGGTTGTAACGGAAGCGCCGGTTGTAACGGAAGCGCCGGTCGTGACCGAAGCGCCCGCTGTTTCCGGCGGCGAATTCCCCGGCGCACCGTACGGCGACAGCGACGGCAAAGTGAGCCGCACGACGCTTGCCGGGCTGTATCGCTGGATGCGCGAATTGCCCTCCGCCTTTCTCTATGCGCTGACGTTCGACGAGATCGGCGCGGCGGCGGGCAAGCAGGGCTGCGACAGCCGCAACAACGACGGAAAAACGCACTCTGCGACCTGGTGCGACGATCAGAACGACGTCGTCACCGTGACGTTTAAGCTGCAGAATGACGGGACCTGGGCGTGCAGCGCGATCACGATCTCCGGCATCAAGAGCAGCGAGTACGACGCCGCGGACATCTCCGGATTCCCGAAGCTTGCCAGCAGCACCCCCGCGGGCACGAACCCGACGGAATCTGCGACGTTTGCAATCAAGGTCGGCTTCTCCGGTCCGAAGGTCGACGTGACGGCGCAGCTGCCGGTGAAGAACTGGTATCCGAACGCGCGGAGCAGCACGCTGTATATCTACTGCGCACCCCGCGCCGAAAAGGCGGATTACAGCCAGTCGTACATCAAGATCGAGTGCAAAGAATCGCTCGAAAAGATCGACTTCTACAAGGATAAGTTCGAGAATCTTCAGGAGCTTGCGCCGCGCACGATCGGCGGGATCGAAATGGCGGGTCGGTCCTACCGCGACGTCGGTATGGACTGGATCGAATACTACGGCGAGATCGCCGAGGGCGCATGGGTCAGCATCAAGCTGACGGGCGTCGATTTCTCCGAAGGCACCGAAACCGAAGCGCTTGTTCTGGGGCTGACGTTTGCAAAGCAATAACCACGGCACACAAAAATACCGCCGCGCAAATGCGCGGCGGTATTTTTACCGGGAAAGATTATTTGGCTTCCTTCTTGCACTTGCAGTTCAGGAACTTCCACAGAAGCGCCGCAAGCACGCCGCCGACCATCGGACCGACGAGGAACACCCAGTAGCACGCAAGCGCTTCGCCGCCCTGCAGCAGAGCCGGACCGAAGGAGCGCGCCGGGTTGACGCTGGTGCCGGTGAGCCAAATGCCGAGCATGTGAACGAGCGCCAGAGAGCCGCCGATCACGAGACCCGCGACCTTGCTGTTCTCGATCTTGCTCGTTGCGCCGAGCACCGCCAGCACGAAGATGCAGGTGAGCACGACCTCGATCAGAAGCGACTGCCAGATGCCGGGGTTCACATTGTTTGCGCCGAGTGCCGAGAAGTCGCCCAGGAACACGCCGAGCACCGCAGCGCCCGCGATCGCGCCCAGGAACTGTGCGATGACGTAGCCGATGAAATCCTTGACCTTCATGCCGCCGTTGATCAGCACCGCGACCGAAACCGCCGGGTTGATATGGCAGCCGGAGATGTTGCCGATGGAGTATGCCATCGCCACGATCACGCCGCCGAACGCAAGCGCGGTCAGCAGGACGTCCGCAGACGTTGCGCAGGTGGACTTCACCGCGACGCCGCAGGCAACCAGAACGAGTACGAACGTGCCGATGAATTCGGCAATGTACTTTTTCAGATTATTCATAAGACTCCTCCTTGTTTTTTCTCGGCTTACGCCGATTCTATAAATAGTATATCATTTTATGTGCAAAAATGCAAGTGCCCCGTCCCGTGCAAAACAAAAAACGCCCGAAGGCGTTTTGAAAAGCATTTGATCAGTAGATCGGCGTGTCGGAAAGATACAGCACGATCAGCTTCCACTCGCCGTTTATCTCGGCGGCGACCATGCGAACGTACCTGACCGTTTCGCCGTCGACGGAAAGCGGTCCCTCGATCTCCGCGTACTGCGCGGCTTCCACGCCGAGCGCACGGTTCGATTCAAAGATGTCGGTGCCCGAAAGGAGCCGCGGCTCCGCTTCCAGCATCAGCGTGATCTCCCTGTCATACTGTTCGGAAAGCTGTTCGCCGAGATCGGCGGCAAGACCGGTGTAGTACCCTTTCATGACCGCTTCCGGCGTATCGCCCTCGCCGAAAACCTCCGGATGTTTGCCGAGCAGGGATTCCGAAAGACTTGTCATCTTATAAAGCCGCTCCCCGTCGCCGCCCTCCAGCGCGATCACGGCGGCGTTTGCAACCTCCTCCGGCGATTTGAATCCGGTCGCCTTCTTTCTGCCGCAGGATGCGACGGACACGATCACGATGATAAGCACAAGCAAAAGCGCAAGCACCGCGCCCGCAAACATCATAAATCGCCTGTTTTTGAGAAGTGCGGCAACGCGCTCCTTTACCTTCCGGAACCACTTTTTCACGCCGGACAGGTTGATCTTCGGTCCCGTTTTCTTTTTCGGCTCCGGCTTCGGCGCGGCGGTTCCGCATTTGCGGCAGAACAGCGCACCCTCGTCGAGAACGGCGCCGCAGTTTTTGCATTTCATAGGCATCCTCTTTTCGCGCCGGTCGGGCGCGATCTTTGATACCGGTATCGTATCACGGTTCCCCCCGTCCGGTCAACGGGCGCAGCGCGGTGTTTCCGATTTTTTTACAACTCAAAGCGTTTGCCGTGCGCGCAGGATTGCCATTGCCGCCTTTCCGTGATATACTGTTAAAAGGCGGTGTTCGCCGCAAAAGGAGAATGTGTATGAAGAAAAAAGTTTTGGCCCTTTTGGCTGTGCTGCTCATTGCGGCGTTCGTACTCGTGCCGCGCGCGGGCAGCGCCGATCTCGGCGATTTTTCCGGCGGCGGCGATTACGGCGGCGGCGATTACGGCGGCAGTTCCGACTGGGGCGGCTCGGATTGGGGCAGCTCCGACTGGGGCAGTTCGGATTACGGGTCAACCTCCCGCAGCGGTCCGATCAGCGGTCCGGGCGTTCTTTTCGTTGCGACGATCGTGATTGCGATTCTTCTGATTTCCGTTTTCTCTTCCAACAAGAAAAAACGTACGTCCGTTACGCCCGGCGCAACGCGCACCGCGCAGTCGAAGCTGACGCCGATCGAGAACTATCAGACGCTCGATCCGGACTTCTCGCCCGAGGACTTCAAGGAATGGCTCCAGAACCTGTATATCAAGATGCAGGACTGCTGCACGAAGCGCGACGTGGAACCGATCCGTCCGTACTTTGCGGACAGCTTGTATCAGCAGTTTGACCGGCAGATGAAGAAGCTCCGCGAACTGCACCGCACGAATTACGTCGAACGCGTCGCCGTACTCTCGGTGGCCCTTCGGGGCTACTATCAGGATAAGGGC
>JAEEGI010030296.1_pt1 | contig 10178 bp, 7 predicted proteins | sample 8958751 | NCBI WGS metagenome assembly JAEEGI01 (sample SAMN16246545, study PRJNA631951) | gut metagenome | biome: gut microbiome; feature: rumen; material: KS-attached | host: Bos | place: Iran: Karaj | collected 2018-10 | reverse complement strand
AATAATATATAATTAAATAAATAATTAAACTTGTTATAACTAAATTTTAAAATTAGAAAAAAATAAAAAATTAAAAATAAATATACAAAAAAAAAATATCAAATAAAAACCAAAAATAATAATTATATAAAACAGATAATTAAAAAAAAGATTTTAATTCATAGATACATTTCTTAATATTTCATCCTTATATTTCTTAATTTCATCTCTGATATCACAATGATAATTTAATTCAATCATATCAGTAGCAATAGAAACTAAAATTTTACCTAAATGTAATAAAGATTTATCATTATTATCATCACCCCAAAAAGAAGAAATTAATATTCCATTATCTTTTTGTAATTTAAAATTTTGTTGCATATTATCAACAATAATCATTTTATTAATATCTCTTCCAATTAAACTAATATCTTTAACAATAACATTATTTACAATAGAACAATGATTTCTATATAATCTATGATTAAAATATTTTCCTTTTATTATTTCTATTGCATCTAATATTGGATCTGCATATGATTTTGTAGCTGCTGTAAATATAATTATCTCATAATATTCTTTTACTAAATTTAAAAAATTATATATGAAAGGTCTTAATCTTAATAATCCTTCTTTTTTATTTTCTGTAATATAAACAAAAGACATTAAGGTTTCATCTAAATCTAAAACTAATGTTAATGGTTTATTTGGTTTATTTTTTAAGAAAAAATCATTTATTATTGGATTATTAAATTTCGTTAATGAAAATAATAAAGATCCTCCTTGATTATCTATTTGGAGAATATTTGTCATAAATATTTTATTTATTTCTTCTGAATTATATTTCATAAAATTTTTATATATTATTTCTATTTTTGGGTTTATTTTTTCTTTTGTTATATGAATTAAGTTTTGAATATGTTTATTTAATGATTGTAAATTTTGATCAATTTCATAAAAATAAAACTTTTTTCTTTCAATTTGGGATGATATTATTTCTTTTAATTGTTCAACCCATTTACTATTTAAATATTCTGTTTTTATTCTTGATATTAAATATTGACATATGTTGAGAAAATTTTGATGACTTAAAAATAATACTTCTTCAATATATTTAATCATCTTTTTAAAAAGTTTCTGTTTAAAAGATAAATCATATATTAACATAATACTAATTAATAAAAGAGAATTATAACATGAAACAACATTTTTATTTCTTGGTTCTCTAAATAAATAATCATAATTTCCTTTTAATGAACAATTAAAATAAAAATTCCACCATTCATAACATGTTTTACTTACAACATTTATATTTTCATCATTTACATTTTTTATTAATTTAGAAAATTTAACTTCTATCATAATTAAATCTTCAACATTTAAAATTAAATCCTCAGATTTATTATTATAAACATTGTTAATAAAATTATTTATATTATTATTATTATAATTGTTATTATTAATATTAGAATTCATATTGTTATTAATATTGTAATTAGGATTATTATAAGAATTATAATTATTAAAATTATAACTATAATTATTAATTTGATTTCTAGATATGTTAATTGTATTATATTCATTGTTTAAAAATGGTTCATTAAAATCCTCAAAAGGATTTTTTATTCTATGAGTAATTTGAATAGTATTATTTTCAGGTTTTGAATCAAAAATAAAATTATTTTCTAAATTATAATCTGAATATCTTAATTTATTTTTTTCATAATGGTTAAATGCTCTATTATTACTATTACCACTAAAAAATATAGTATTAAAATTATCATTATTATCATTATTTCCTTTCACAGGAGTTGTGATTGGAGAAGTTGTTGAAGTAGTTAAATTTTCTTTATCATTATTATTTTCTTTTAAAGTATCTTTTTTGATTTTTGAAGAATCTTTATATATTATTTTTCCTTTATTTTTATTTAAAAAATTTCCTTTTAAACATATTTTCTTAATTGATTTTAAAGGATTTTTTACTTCTTTTAAATTATTATTATTTATTTCATGATTAATTGACAAGTTAATTGAATTTGAGTTTTTTGATGGTTCTGTATTTAATTTTTTATCATCGTGATAATAAATCTTTAAAGATTGATGAAGAGTAATATTATTTTGATTATTATTTTTACTTTTCAATAAATTTAAGTACTCATTTTTTTTTACTTGAATTTTATTCTCAATTTTTCTACCTTCTATAACCTCATCCATAATAATCAAATTTTATAATTCCAAAATAAATAATAATTAATTTATATTGTAATTTATTATAAAAAAAAATTTGTTTGACAAAAAGTACAATTTATTTAATATGTAATTTATATTTTAAAAAAATATTTAAATATGGGATTATTAGTTTTTCAATTTAAATAAATGTTAAAATTAATGTAAATAAAATAATATTTATTTTTTTTTCATTATAATTTGATAAAAATTATATAAAAAAAGAAATTATATTATATATAAAAGTTTCTATAATTATCATCATAAAATGTTAAAATAAAAAATATAATAAACACATTACTTTTACTTTTTCATATTATTTTTCTTTTTTTTCATTAAATGTTTAATTCCAGTATAAGTTTGATTTTCATCTTCTTTATCATCTAATTTTTCATCTAAAGGGTCTTTTTCATTTAAATCACAAATAAAATCCCATAAATTCTCATCTAGAGAATAACCTGGAACTGGAAATGGAGAAATATATTTTATATTAATAGTATTATTAGAATTTATTTCATTTTTTGTTTCATTTTCTTTATCATTTTTATTGTTGTCTTCCTTTTTCTCTTCTATTTTTTCTTCTTTTTGATTTAATTCATTATTTGAATTTTCATTATTATTATTATTAAAATTTAAATCTTTTTTATTATCTTTATTTTCTTCAATATTATTATTTTTATTATTATTAATATTATTATTATTAACAATATTATCAACAGCATTAGGATTAATATTGTTTTTTAAATATTCATTAACATTTTTAGCATTATTCTCATCATCCTTATTTTTATAATTTAAATTAAAATCATATTTAGGTTCAAAAAGTAAATCAAGAGTTAATCTCAAAGCATCATCTAACATTCTAGGAATAATTATTTTAATCCAAGGAGAACTTTCTTCTAATCCAGGATTAGTATTAATTTCAATTAAAAAAACATTAAAATCTTTATCTAACATAAAATCATAACCAAAAATTTCAAATTGATAATTTCTATTATTTTTATTTATTTTATCTTTTCCAGCTCTCATAGTTAAATTAATAATTTCTTTAATTTTTTCCATTAAATTAACTTTTAAATTATATTTCTTTTCAGGATAATTTTCATTAATAAATTTCTGAAATTCATAAAAAGGAACTTCATTTCCTTTTTCAAATTTTTGAAAATTATTATTATATTTTTGAAAAGAATAATTAGTTATATGTGTAAATGCATCTTTTGAATTTACATCATAATTAACTGAACAAGTTTTTAAGTGACCTTCTTTAAAAACATATACTTTCATTTTATGTGTTAATAATACCCATATTCTCATATCACATTTTCGACCTTTATATAATAAAGGATTTTCTATATATTTTTGAATCAATATTTTCTTACATAAATATGTTTTTTCTTCTGGTTCATTATTATTATCTTTATTTGGACTTTGGTTTTTAATGTTTTCTTTATTTGAAGTTTTATTATTATTTATTTCTTTATTATTTTCATTTTTTTTTTTTTCTTTCAAATTATTGTCTTTATTTTCTTTATTATTATTGTCATTATTATTATTGTCATTATTATTATTTTCTTTATTATTATTTTCTTTATTTTGATTTTCTGAATTTATATTTTCTTCTTTATCATTATTATTTTCTTCTTTATTATCTTCACTATTTTTATCGTTTTTATAAATACTTTCTTCAATTTCATCTAAATTTTCTTTAGTAAAACCATATTTAACCCCTAATCTAAATTTTTCAATGACTTTTTCAATTTGTTCAAAAGAATTAACAACTTTAATGCATTTTCCTCTATTTAAATTAATTGCTTTAACTAACCACATATTTTTTCCAGTTTCATGAGTTTTTGGTAATTCAATTAAAGTATTTCCACCGATCATTCTTTGAGTTTTATTTTTTTTTTCTTTTTTTTCTTTTTCTAAACTTTCACTTGTTGATAAAACTATCCTATCATTTGGTTTTAATTTAGGAAAAAAATCACAATAAAAATTATATATTTCATTATTGTTTAATTTTATTTCTTCTAGATTTTCTTCTAATTTTTTTTCTTCTTCTTTATTATTATTTTCTATGGTATTTTCGTTTGCTTTCTCTTCTAATTTTTTTTCTTCTTCTTTATTTTCTTTATTTTTATTTTTCTTTTTATGATTTTTTTTCTCTTCTATAATTTTTCTTTTTTCACTTTCTTTGATAAAACTTTCTTTATAATAATAATTTCCAATATCATTATAATCACAAATATATTTTTCACTATTTAAAATAAATTTCTTTAATTTATCTTTATTTTCTTGATTTTCCTTATCAAAATTTTTAATATCATTTTCTTTATCTTTTCTTCTTTCTTTAATTTTAAATATAATAGTAAAAGGAACATATTTAAAAACAGAAATTTTTCTTTCTTCACAATATTTCATTAAATAAATAAACATATTTGCTTTATTTGAAATACAAAAATGATTTTCAAAATGATTTACAATTTGTTTATGAATATTATTTTTTGATAAAGAACTATACTCAATTCCATAACTTAATTCTGACCATTTAAAATTATAAAAAGAAGAAACTTTTGAAAAAGGTTCTTTCCAATTTGTTCTATGATACATACAATTTTTTATTAAATATGATGCATTTCCTGGTAAAATCAAATAAAAATGTAAATTTAAATTTTGAAGACTCTGGTTTATTTCTTTTTCTTGAAACGATTTTCTTATTCGAAGTATTCTCTCTGATATCTCTTCTTTTTGAAAAATACTTTTTATTTCTGATGATTTTACTTTAAAAGATTTTAAAGGTATTGAATTTGATAATTTTTTTTTATCAATTATTAAATTATTATTGTTATTATTAATCAAATTATTAACACCAACATTATTATTATTGTTTTTATTATTATTGTTATTGTTTTTATTTATATTTTTGTTATTATTTTGAATATTTTTTTTACTATTTTTATTAGTATTGTTATCAACATTATTTTTACTATTTATTGTTGTTGTACTTTTCGAATTTTCCATTGAGCTAAAAATATTTTTATTGATTTTTTGAATTTTATCTGAAAAATCAATAGAAAATCTATTTGAAACAAAACTTTTATCATTTCTATAAGAAGAAGTGAAATCAATATTATGACTAGAATTCATAGTTAAATTTTCTTCAGAATTTTGTTTTGTAATTGTTTTTTTCAAAGGATTTTTAATTTGAATAACATTTATTTTTTCATTTTTTTTTCCTTGCAATAAAATTTTTGATTTAATATTATTATTATTATTATTATTTTTTTGTTCTTCTAAAAAAATATTTGAATTTGATTTTTGTTTTTTTTTTGATTCTTTTTTAAAATCATTTTCTTCAATTGTATTTAATTGACTTTTATATTTATATTTAGCAGTATATTTTTTAATATTTTCATTAATATTATTTTCAGTTTCATTTGAAGAAGAATTTTTTTGAATTTTATCATTTTCAGAATTTAAATTTTTATTTTTCTTCATTTTCTTTTTTTTCTCTGATTTATATTTATGTGATTCTGATTTTGAAGAATGTTGTTTATGAACAAAAATAATATTTAAAACTTTATTTTCTCTTGAAGTTACATTTTTTTTTTCAGGAACTTTAATTATAGTTTTATCATTACTCATAGAAAATTTCTTGTTTTCTTTTTTTTTTATATTTTTAGCTGATATTCTAATATGTTTATTTTTTTTCTTCTTTTTTTTTGGAGCAGAAAGAGGCCTTAATATTTCATTTAAACTTGGATTTATTTTTAAAGGAATTACTTTCATAAAAGATTTTAAAGTTTTTGCTTTTTGATCTGGAATATTGTTAATCATTGTCCCTGATAAACTCATAAAAGTGTTATTTTTATTGTTTATTTGATAAAGAAAATCAAAACCATTATTATTCATAATTAAAAAAAAAAAATTTCCTTTTGTAAATTAATTTTTAATTTTTTTTAACACTTAAATTAAAACTATTTCTAAATTATTAATGGCTGAAATAAAAACAATTATAAAATATTTGGAGGAAGAAAAGGAATATAAATTTATAAATAATTATCAAACATTTTTACATACATGTTACAAAGCTTTTGATATGAGTGAAGAAGAAAAAAAAAGTTTAAAAATATTTTTAATAGATGAAGAAGGTGATGAAATCAGTATTGACAGTGAAATCGATTTTAAGGAAAATTTAAATTCTAATGAAAATAATGAATTAATATATCTTCTTAAATCATGTAAAAAAAAAATGATGAAAACAATAAAAAAAAAGATGAGAAAAAAAATGATAATAATAAAAGTGAAAATAAAAATTTTAATGACAATAATAATAATAATAATAATAATAATGAAAATAATGATTCAAAAATACCAGATTTATTAAAAGAAAGCAATGAAAATATTAAAAAAGACATTTTAGAAGAATTTATAAAAAAAATGGATGTAGTAAATAAAAACAATGAAAAATTTAATGAAGATAATTTAAAAAAAATAATAAACAGAATAAAAGAAATAAAACTATATTTAGTAGATCAATTTGAAAATGAAGAAAAGATAAATAAAGAAAAAGAAGAAAAAAAAAATAAAAAACTAAAAAAAGAAAAAGAAATAAAATCTTTGAAATCAGGTATTAAAGATGTAAAATCTTTTTTAATGAATTTTCAAGAGAAATTTCAATCTTTTTTAGATAATTATGAAAAATCAAACAAAAAAAGAAATCAAGAATATTCTAATTTAGAAAAAAATTTTGAAAATTTAAAATCTAATATTGAAATAATTGAAAATAAAATCCAAGAATCCAATGATCAAATTAAAAAGTTTGATTCTCATATTAATAATTTAAACAATAAAATAATGCAATTATCAAATTTAATTCAAAATCAAAATTCAGATAAACACAAAAAAGAAGAAAAAGAAAAAATATTAAGTTGTAATTTTATTGAAGGAAATTATATTTTAAATTCAGATTACGATAATTTGATTGAAAAAAAAACTATAAAAATTGAAGTTAATTTATTAAATAATGGGAATTTAAATTGGCCTTTAAATTGCTTTTTAATTGGAAAATCAGATAATAATCTTTTAGAATGTAAAATTCCTGTTAATAATCAACAACAACTTTTACCTAATCAAAAAATAAAAGTAAATATTATCATATCGTTAAATAAAATTAAAAATGAAGATAATGAAATTAATTTACCTATTAAATTAATTACTAAGGATAATATTATTATGGAACAAAATGGATTTAATTTTAAATTAATTATTCATAAATCAAAAATACAAAATAATTATAGCTTTAAAAAAGATGATATGCCACCTCTAAACGATTATAAAGCAAATCAAAAAAAATCTAAAAACAATGAACCTCCACAAACAGTATATGAAATTGATAAAAGTAATAATGATAAAAGAAATGAAAATAAGAATCATCCAAATTATAAGTTCCGTAATACTCTAAATAATTTAAATAATAAGAATATTAATGATAATAATGACATAGAAAATATTGATGATGATAATCAAAATAATTTTGAATCTAATTATAATATTAATAATTATAAAAATTATAATTATAGAGGAAGTTTTGAAAAAAAAAAAAATGATGATAATTCTAATCAAAAAATTTTTGACAGCAACTATTCAAATCAGAAGAATAATTTAGAAGAAGAAACATACAATGAAAAAAACTTTAATGAAAAAATAAATAATAAAAAAGAAGACAGAAAAGGCAATAAAAAATTAAATTTATTATCTGATGATTTATTTAGTAAAATAAAATTAAAATTAGAAGAAGATTATTCAATTTCAAATAATGGATTAAATGATAAAGAATTAAGAAATAAATTAGAATCTTATATTAATGAAGAAATAAAAAATTTGATCGAAACAAATATTGAAGCTGCAATTGATAAACTTTGTGAACTTTGTGGAAATGATATATTAGATTATTGATGAATTTAGTTAAAAAAATAAAATTTAAATTATGAAATTACATTTTTATTTGTTCTTTTTTATATTTCTAAAAAATATTTTCAAATTGATTTATAATATCAACAATAAAGCAATTTATAATTTAATAAAATATAATTTAAATAAATATTATAATTTAATAAATAATTATTTGAATTTATCTTCTATTTTATATAACTTGATTCAATCTTTCAAATTTAAAAAAATTAAATATAATTTAAATCAAAATAATTGTTCACAATAAAGTAAATTAAATGAATAACAATTACTTATGTGAAGAATAATATTCTACAATATCACAAAAAACTTTATTTTTTTTTTCATCTTTTTTAATTTCCTTCAAGCAATCATAAACAATAGGATCTTCAAAAGGATCTTCTCCATTATCTCCTTTATCAAAAATAACTTCAAAATTACCATAAACAACATCATTCCTTAAAGACATTTTTTTATCACTTTTATCATGACTATAATTAGTAACTTTAATAAAAGTTTCTCCTGAATTTTTACTAAAAATATCATCTAAATCTGTTATTAATTCATTAATTTTTTTTGTCAATTCAGTAAGATCTTCTCCTCCTTTTTGAATTAATTTTTGATGATCAATACATACAGGACATTCATAGCGATTAAAAACTATATTTTCTATTGGAAAAATACGATGACATTTTCCACATTCATAATATTTGTTTTCCCTTTTATTTATTTTTTCATGAATTCTAGTTTTTAAATTTTCAAATCTCTTTTGTAATACATTATAAAAAGTATTGTTTAATTTCCATATATAAGTAGAACTCTTTTTTTGATTTTTAGGATGAAAATTATTATTATTATTAGTTGAAATATCTGAATCCTCATTATGTTTTTTATGTTCATAATGTTGGAGAATTCCATGTTTTTCCAACATATTTAAATTTTTTCTTACTAAATTAAATGGAAGATTTAACTTATTTGATATTACATTTTCTCCTATTTGTTCTTTACTACTCATTATGTAATTTAATATTACATATGCATCATCTTCATACAATATTTTTGCTATTTTTGATAAGGAATTTAATATGGAATCACCTACTCTATATTGAGTTTTCATTTTTTATCTAATTTTTATGTAATATTATTGATTTAATACATTAAATGATAAACATTAAAATATTATTTAAAATCTTTTAAAAGTTTTTATATATAACAATTTTGTTAAATAATTATACATTAATTATTTCTTAATTTAGTTATTACAATTTAATCTATTTTAAATATAATAGTCTATTATTATATCTCCAATATAATAAACCTCTTACATTAATAGATTTGAGTAAATACTATATAATTATTCTAATTATTATAAAACGTGTTCATTGCTTCAATAATATTTTCAAAATAAGTTTCAAAAATTTCTTCACTAATATATAATTTAAAATCAATCAATTTAAGAAAACTTATTTCTAAAATATTCATTTCTTTCAAAGTTACTCCTCCAACTTTAGCATAAAATTTATTATCATAATATTCATCTTCATTATATTTAATTGCCATTATTAAAGAAGAAAATAAAATTTTATAAACATTATATGAATTAACAATAAAATTATTAAGTTCGCATAATCTATCAATAAATATTAACATAGCAATTAAAGTACTTGATTCAACTTGAGTATATTTAACTAATCTTTCTAAATAATCATTTATTGAAATTGATTGGAGAGAATCTGTTATAAAAGGATAAATATTTTTATTATTATTTATTGGATTTATATCATTTTCTTTACATATATCTGTTAAAATTGTTGATAATATCTTTATTAATGAACAACGAAATCCTCTTGATTTTAATGCTGTTTGAAATTTTGTTTCACACATTAATTTAAATATTTTTTTTTGAATTCATTGGAATTAAATAAAAGAAATAAATAAAAAAATAATTATACAAATAAAAATTAAATTTAATATTAATTGAAAAAATATAATTATAAAATAATATAAAATTATCATCATTC
>JAEEGI010030292.1_pt1 | contig 10179 bp, 8 predicted proteins | sample 8958751 | NCBI WGS metagenome assembly JAEEGI01 (sample SAMN16246545, study PRJNA631951) | gut metagenome | biome: gut microbiome; feature: rumen; material: KS-attached | host: Bos | place: Iran: Karaj | collected 2018-10 | reverse complement strand
CATTTTGCAGAATCGGATTCACAATTCCGATGTCTTTTAAAAATTTGGTCACTTCTTTCATTTTTTAAACCCCATGATTTTCATTCCCGCTTCCGAGCGGAAATTTTCTAGAAAAATAGAAAAAAACAGAAAAATGCCAAACATTGAATATCCGTCCCCCCTCTTTTTTTATAATTTTGTACCATGACTCACAAGCAAATTAAATCGTTTCTTTTTACTGGAACTGTAATTTTTTTTCTAAGTAGCTGCGATACAGATCGCATTTACGATATCACGCCCCTGCCCGAAGAAGTTTCCAGCGTAAAAACACTCCCTAACTGCAATTATTCATACGATGGGGACTCAATCTATGTAAAAGAAATCGACAAGGTTCTTGTTTGCAGCGCGGATTCATGGAAAGATCCATCTCCCATAAAATCAAGTTCTTCCAGAAGAAATTCCAGTAAATCTTCATCAAGTTCTTATTCGTCTAGTTCTCGTATATCAAGAGAATATGTTCTCGACAAAAGCTGGCCATACAAGGACCAATACGTCGATGGTGGAACATTAACAGACAAACGCGACAATCAAAAATACCCGACAGTCATCATTAACAACAGACGCTGGATGGCAGCAAACCTGCGTTTTACGTCCGAATACTTGGAAACGAAAACAGCATGCTACAAGAACAAGAGTGAAAATTGTAAAACAATGGGTCCCATGTACCATTATAGCGTCAAGGGCATCCCAACAATCACTAAAGAATGGTATTGGGAAGACTACTATATTTTTAGAGAGCCCATATTCCCGCCTAGAGAAAACATTTGCCCCGAAGGGTGGAGATTACCTAATTCAGATGATTGGAAAAGCCTTGAAAAAGCAGCAATATCATTGAAATTGGAAGAATTCGAAAATTACGAGATGTCTGCACTGCTTGACAGTTCATGGAATCTTTATAAAGACACTCTTATCGTTGCAGGAACAAACCGTCTCGGTTTTAACATTATCGGCAATCCTGTAGTTTTCAGAGATACAATTAAATATGCCATCAAAGTGGATTCTATTCCCTATTGGTACACCATTCATGCACCATACACAACAGACGTATCTAAGACAACACCTGTATCACGCATATTCATTCTTCCTTGGGCCATGTATTTTAATTATAGTGGCAACGATGCACCCGATTACGCATTTATCCGTTGCATAGAAAAAGACGAAAGCGATATATATGAAATAAAACAAGACACCATGATAGATAACCGTTATGGAGATGTTTATAAAATAATAAAGGCCGGTCCGCAATGGTGGTTTGCCGAAGATTTGCATTTCAAGGAAAATCCTGATGCATGCCACCCATACGAGGCATGGGAAGAGAGCAGGAACAAATGCCAATACACTTATTACGATGCAATGGAGTACCCCAAACCCAATTACAATTGCCCCGAAGGATGGACGTTACCCACCAAGTATGATTGGTTTAATTTATTCTATTACATTGATATGAGCAACGGCAACGAAGATTTAATATCAAGCGTTCTTGTCAAAGAAGATTCTACAGGCACAAAACCTTCTCCCTCCGGATTAGATTTAGTTGATGGAGGATCATACTTTACCATAAGTACTGGTAGTGAATCCATCGCATTGAGCAACATTCCACTGCAATATCTTGTGGACACTCAAAAAAGTGGTTTTTTTTACGGTCAATCATTTCTTCACAACAAATACGCGTCAAGAATCCGTTGTATAAAAATTCAAGTCGAGGAATAACGTGAAAAAGATTACAGCATTACTTTTCTTATGTACGCTTTTTGTGGCCTGTAGCGAAGAAAAAACGGTTTCGGTATCACCAGAATTAGCATACGACGAAGTTTACGCATACAGGAATCTGCCTAAATGCGACGAAGCATTATATGCCCTGACCTACTATGTACAAAGCGAAAATACTAAGTACAAATGCATAGACGGGAAATGGCAAAACGAAATTTCGGCAGACACGGAGAGAAAAATAACTAGCAATTCCAGCAATTCTTCAAAAACAAATTATTCAAGTATAATTTACGTTAGCCGGAATTCATCTTCTTTACGTTCAAGTTCATCAGCACAATCCAGTTCGTCAAGCCGTTCAAGTTCTTCATCACTTAGCTCCAGTTCAGTCTTTTACACGATCGCGTTGTTCGGCAACTGCACCGCAGACCGCAAAGGCGAAAAAATCTTGCAAAACGACAGCACTAAATTTAATTATCTTGCTGAATTTATATGCGAGCCGCCATCTTGGCATCGTATGATAGCCTACGACTATACCCTCGAAGAACTACACAAATCAAACGCTAATTACGGTACGTTAATCGATGAACGCGATGGCGAAGTTTACAAAACGGTCGTTATCGGAAAAACCGAATGGATGGCAGAAAACTTGCGCTATAAAATTCCAAACGACCCCACGTTCGAAGGCGGGAAAAATTGTTTCCAAGAAAACCCGAAATACTGTAAAGTAGGTGGATATTATTACAGCTATGCCGACAGAGATTCCGCTTGTCCAGCTGATTGGTATTTACCGAATGACGATGTAGTAACCGAACTCAAAAACCGAACAACAGATAATTCCATTAAGTCGCAAATTGGATGGTACACGAGTAAGGGGTCTCCCGTTTTCGACAACACCAACGAATCGGGCTTTACATTGCTACCAGAAATTGCGATTATGGCAGCAGGAACAAACACAAAACAAAAAACGCTTGGCTATTATAAGTTACCCCAAAGCGGCATTTACAGCGGGCAAAGTTACGCTGGAGACGGCAAATATGTAAAAGCCTATCACATCCGCTGCGTAAGACAAGCGCAATTATCTTCTAGCAGTGTCGCAAGCTCCTCAAGTGTAGTAATCTCATCAAGTGCGGCAAATTCTTCGAGCAGTGTTGCAAAATCATCATCAAGCATCGCACAATCTTCAAGTTCTTCAGCACCCCTGAGTTCTTCTAGCGTGAACGACGCGATATCTTCAAGTTCATCCAATTCTACAGAGCAACAAAGCTCATCGAGCATTGAAGAACAGCCCGTATCGTCAAGTTCTGCGAATTCGTCAAGTGCAGCTGAGCAGCAAAGTTCTTCAAGCGTTGTAGAAGAAACTTCTTCAAGCGATGCAGAAACACCAAGTTCATCAAGCGAAACAGAAGAGTCTTCTGCAAGCACTGCAGAAGACCCATCGTCATCAAATTCTAGCGAACCAGAAAGTTCGGGCAGCTTATAAATTTTATTTCAACAGCCCCTTTTCTAGCACTTCTTTCGCGTGGTACGTGATGATGATATCCGCACCGGCGCGTTTGAATGCAATCATATTTTCGCGGATAATCGCATTTTCGTCAATCCAGCCCATCTTTGCTGCGGCCTTGACCATGGAATATTCTCCGCTGACGTTATACACAGCAACCGGCACATTGCTGATTTCTGCCGTCTGGCGGAGCACATCGAGGAACGCAAGGCCCGGCTTCACCATCACGATATCGGCACCTTCTTCCAAATCGAGTTCCACTTCATGGAGAGCCTCGCGACCGTTGCGCACATCCATCTGGTACGTCTTGCGGTTGCCAAAATGCGGTGCGGAATCCGCGGCATCGCGGAACGGGCCATAGAATGCACTTGCAAATTTTGCACTGTAGCCCATGATTGGCGTATTCGTAAAGCCAGCCTCGTCAAGCGCTTCGCGGAGAACCGTAATATGGCCATCCATCATGTCGCTCGGGGCAACCATGTCGGCACCGGCAGCCACCTGCGAAACCGCAGTCTTTGCCAAAAGTTCAAGCGACGAATCGTTATCCACATCGCCATCCTTGACGATACCGCAATGGCCATGGCTCATGTATTCGCAAAGGCAAACGTCTGTAATCACATACAAATTCGGGAACTTCGCCTTGATTGCACGCACCGCACGTTGCACAATTCCATTTTCGTCATAAGCACTGCTCGCAACTTCGTCCTTGTGATTCGGAATGCCGAACAGCAAAATGGACTTGAGGCCAAGAGCTTCGTAGCTAGCCACTTCTTTCAAGAGTTCATCAATCGAAAAACGGAACTGATTTGGCATGGACGGGATTTCTTCTTTCACCCCCTCCCCTTCTACCACGAACATCGGGTAAACGAGGGCATCGGGGTTCACAGCAGTTTCTGCAATCATGTTGCGGATAACTTCATTTTTACGTAAGCGACGAGGACGGATAATCATAACTAGGTATTAGGTTTTAGGTGATAGGTTTTAGGATATTAAAAGTATGCAGTGGTTAGTGGTTAGTGGTTAGTGATTAGGTTTTGTTGATTTCGAGAGGAGCAAGCATAAAAAATATCAAAATCACGCTGAATCCGCGCTCCATTTGAACAATAAAAATTATCTCCGAGATAATAATCGCAAATAGTTTCCCGCATACGTGTAAATTCTTTAAGATTATGCTTACCACGTTGTGCTTCAATTGTTAGATCAATGAGTTCCAAAGCACGAAAAACAGCCCGTTCTACTTGAGCCTGATTTCCCTTCGCCTTCCAACGATTTGCTCGAGAAATTTCGCTCCCGATATTTAGCATCTGAAGTGACAGCGGCATTTCTGCCCACCGCCCAGCAGCTAACGTTTTATGTTGAACATTTTCTACTTGCATAAAGAATTAATGATCTCCTTCACACAATCTCTAACAACAGGATCATCAATACTACGACTGCGATTTCCTTGATTTGGACGAATATTTATAAGCGAATCGTATTCAATAAAATCATCTCCATCCATTTCTGGATAAAGGTTAAAGCCCCATAAATCCGCTTGCTTAGATCCAGACTGTAAAAGCAAAGTCTCTAAGTCCGCATGCATTTCTGCATCAAGCGCAATTTTCTTTTGAGCAACATCAACAACTCCTTTGACCATATCGCCAAAGTAATGCTCCTGCATTTCTAAAAGTATTTTTTTTTCAAACGGTTCTGAATAAATAATCATTTTTTAGTAGTCGGTAGGATATTAAAAGTAAGCAGTGGTTAGGATTTTTTCATAAATAATTATAGCAAATAATGGTCGAACCAACCTCTATATGCAAAAAATCTGGCCACAAGGACCAGACTTTTCAAATCAAAAGAATTTGTAAACGTTCTACTTCAGATTAAAGAGCGTGAGGGCCAATTTCTGCACAAGAGAAATGAGCCGAAGCATCATCATAGAAATATTCAACTTGATTTTGAACATCGCAAGCAAGCTTGGCAGAAGCACAACCCGAACCAATCTTATAGACAGTTTTGTCCAAATCGCTTATCGGGGCGCACTTAGACTTGAAAGAATCTACAGCGGCATCGTCAGCGGCAATCGCATGGCAGGAATGATTTTCCATGCCCATAACGGTCTGCACCTTGTCGCAAGACACAACAGCCTTTCCATCAAGCTGGGTAGAACCACCCGAACCACCCGCATTGGAAGAGGAATCATCGCTACAAGCGGTAAGTGAAACGACTGCGCCAAAAGCGGCAACAATTAACAATTTATTCATATTACACTCCGTAATTAAAACGTTGTATTTATATTTACAAAATATTACGGACAAAAACAATGGCAACAAACCCAAAAATTTATTTACATTCGAATTCACGTTCAATTTTAACCAAATCTTCGCCCCATTCGCTTTGAATTTTTTGTTTGAGTTTCTTCGCAAGCGAGGGGGCACGTCCCTGCGTGGAAACTGTCACGGCAATGTTTTCGCCGAAATCCATGCGGGCAGGCACAATAAAATCGCCATCGAGGTAATCGCAAGCATTGTTCACAAGAATGCGGCGAGCGCGAGCATCGTTAGAAACTTGAGCATTGACTGCCGGCTGGTCTGTACAAATGAATACCATGAAAACGCAACGCAAGTCAAGCGGCTCGTACGGACGGTTGATTAAGACGAGAGACGAGAGATTAGAGACAAGAGAAAATTCAGGATCGAATTGCGGTGCGACTACGGTAATGTGCGCCCCTGTCGGGATAAGCGTTTTCACTTTGCGGAGTGCAATGCGGCCACCGCCCACAACGAGAACGTTACGGCCCTCAAGATTCAATTCGATGGAGAAAAGGTTTGATGTTTTAGACGAAAGACGAGAGACGAGAGACGAGAGATGGTTTTCTTCAACAAGGGCATTATTCTCTTTCGTCTTTCGTCTGTAGCCCGCGTCAGCAGGCGTTCTTTCGTCTAATTGAGCGTTGCGGATACCGCAGACGACCATGCTCGAAAATTGTTTCCAATCGCCGAGGCATGGCAAAAGTGTTATTGGGATGTGCGGAAATTCCGCCTGCAACTTCGCCACCACACGCGGCACATCATTTTTCGAATGCTGACCGTTCAACAGCAAATACGGCAGAAGCATCACCGATTCCACGTCTTCACGTAAAAGTGTGCGAAGATCGTTTTCTAAATCCAAAAGACTCGTGCTCGCAACACGCGTTCCCGGCAAATCATGGTGCAACCGGTCGAGGATTTCTTCGAATCCCTTGTAGGCACCCGGCAAAATACAATGATGCGCGATAATCAGAATAGCTTTCATCAGCGCCAAATATAGAATTATAGTTTTTTCGATACCATCGATTTGTGCAATCCAACTGAATTAGGCTACGTAGCTTTCGAAGATTCCTACGATACAATCCCAATTTGCAATATTTCTGTCACTTTTTTTTGCGTAAAAAAACATTTTTTTCGTCAATCTGTTTACAAAAGTATTATATTTATCGTAAATAAAATTTTTCCAAGGGAGAAAATATGAGAAAATCCGTTTTTTGGAAACTAGGAATCAGCGTAGCCCTAGCTTTTGGCTTTAATGCCTGTTCAAATTCAACATCAGCCGATGATGACGACGACATTCTTTTAATCAGTTCTTCCACATCCAACTCAGGAAAGACAACATCATCCAGCGCAAAGGGTGGGCCTTGCAAATCCGTTACCACAAATCTATCCACGCCTTCAAATCTTCAAGTTGTCAAAAATGGCAATAACAAGTGGATGCTTATATGGGATTATTCCGCCAATGACGATCGTCCAGAAACGGGTTTCGTAATCGAATCGCTCAATATGTCGGACAAGCAGCCCAAGTGGAAAACGATCGATTCCACCAACGCGGGCGTGAACATGTACAACTTATCCGGCGAATCCATGGCTGGTAAGTATTACCGTATTTCCGCCAAAGACGCATGCGGCGTTTCTAAAGCAACGGACATGGTCGAAATTGCATCGGAAGGTTCCAACACGACTTCGAATGCAGAACTCGCCGCCCCGTCGAATCTCAAGCTCGAAAATCTCGGGAACAACATGTGGCAACTTTCTTGGAGCTACACAAACAACGATAAACGCCCCGAACAAGGGTTCAAGCTCCAGAGCCTCAACCTTGACGACAAGAGCCCCAAGTGGGCAGACGACGGCACGACCAACAAGGGCGTCCATGTCGTAAAGATTGACGGATCCAAGAAGGGCGGACTTCTTTACCACGTAGCCGCCAAGGATGACAAGGGCGTTTCCGAATATTCCGAAGAAATCACCATTCCACGCGTGGCAGACAGCACAGGTTCAACGTCTTCAACCAACATGGACTTGGCCGTTCCCGCGAACTTGAAACTGGATTCCATCGGCGTAAACAAGTACCAGCTTTCCTGGAGCTATACGGATAATACAAACCGTCCCGAAAACGGATTCAGAGTGCAAAGCCTCAACTTGACAGCAGCAAAGCCTGCATGGGCCGTAATAGACTCAACAAACAAGGGCGTTCGCTTTATCATCATCGACGCCACCAAACAAGGCGGTCGTTATATCCGCGTCGCAGCCAAAGATTCCAAGGGAACATCGACATATTCCTCCGAAATTCAAGTTCCCAACGCGGATACGACGAAAGTAGCCGGTCAGGAAATAGACCTCGCCGTTCCTACAAAACTGACAATCACTTCGTTGGGAGACAACCAATACCTGCTTTCCTGGAGCTACACCAACAACGAAAAGCGTCCTGAAAACGGATTCAAGCTCCAGAGCCTGAATTTCAATGCGGCAAACCCGCAGTGGACGGACGACGGCACTACCAATAAAGGCGTTTATGTCATAAAGATTGACGGAAACAAGAAGGGTGGCCTCTTGTTCCATGTGGCAGCAAAGGATAGCAAGGGTATCTCTAATTACTCAGAATCCATTACAATCCCGAGTATTTCGGACAGCACGGGAACCAGCACCAACACAAGCGTTGAATTGGCCGCACCGACAAACTTGAAAGCAGATTCAATTGGCGTCAACAAGTACCAGCTTTCTTGGAGCTACACCGACAACAAGAATCGCCCCGAAAACGGATTTAGGTTGCAAGTTCTCGACTTGAGCGTTGCAAAACCGGCTTGGACAAACCTGGATTCTACAAACAAGGGTGTTCGCTTGTACAACATCGACGCCACCAAGCATGGCGGCAAGTACGTCCGCGTCGCCGCAAAGGACGCCAAGGGAACTTCGACTTATTCTTCCGAAGTCATGATTCCGAACAAGGATACAACGAAGGTTGCCGGTCAGGAAATAGACCTTGCCGTGCCAGTAAATCTGAGCCTTACTAACTTAGGCAACAACGAATACATGCTTTCTTGGCAATACACGGATGCAGCAAAACGTCCGGCAAAGGGATTCGTCTTACAAAAACTGATTATCGCGAACGGCAAATCTTGGGAAAATATCAATGCAACAGTCAACAAGGACGTGCTGTTCTACAAGCTTACCGCCGACACTGAAAAATATTTTATCCGTGTTGCCGCCAAGGACGACAAGGGCATAAGCGCTTATTCGAACGTCATCGAAGTTCCGAAAAAAGGCGAAGGCGAAGATTTGACCACTCCGCCGACCAACCTCACGATAGCCCGTATCGCACCGAGCGTTTGGGAACTCACATGGGATTACGGAGTCACTATCGAAAATCCGAACAGGAAGTTCATCATTCAAAGTTCTAAACTCAAAGACTTCAAGTGGGTTGATATCGGAACAAAAATCGATGGAGGCTTGCGCAACTATTACATCCAGGGCCTTGACAAAATTGAAACATATTACCGCATGGCTGTAGTCAATAACGGTGACACGTCGGCCTTTAGCGATGTCGTTCAGTTGACGCCGGAAATTGCATACCGCGACTATATGGCCCTTAATGTTCCGGCCCCATCTCAGAAAATTGTATGGACATTTATCACGGATATTGAAGCGGATAGGGACACATCAACAAAGAAAGATGTCACTATCATAAGTGCTTCAGCAACATACACAATTACAGAAAACTTTGTCAGCAAGTATATTTTCGAGTCTGAATATACAGACACCGTCTATTACGAAGCTCGTTGGTTTACATCATTGGAACATTACAACGCCTACAAACAAACCTGTGACGGAAAGAAGGAATCCAACTACTGCGACAGTTGCTATTGGGATGAACAATTCCCCTACCAAGAACCGTCTATATCAAAGTCAGTGGGCGTTTCAGACTTCTATTTACCTGATGGTTCTTTAAACGTATATCAAGCATGTTCTACAAGTACAAATTATGATCCTGATGAGCATCCTATTCTTTTCGATGCAGACACTTCGGCAGCACACAAGGCAAAATGGCAAAAAGTCATGAATCAAGAAGTATCTATGGCAAATTGCCTTCAGCGTTACACTCGTAATATCTGCGGATATTATGTACAGCTCCGCATTGTCTGGAAAGACAAGAACGGAGAAACGGATTGGAGCGAATGGACAGAGCCGTATAATGTTGGAGATATTAGCGGAGCAGACGATATCTGTAAAGCTAAATAAATTGAGCAAAGTTCCATTGCTAGCTCAGATTAATTTCAAAAGGTCGCTGCTTTTAGCAGTGGCCTTTTTTTTGAGCAAGCAAACTTGCATTTCTCGCCTTTTACAATCTTGGCGCCCTTTCAGAGCGCAGATCGTGCGGCTCGGTCTTGTCAAAGTGTAAACACTTTGCCGCGACTCTCGCCTTTTACTATCTTTACACCGTTCAAATTATAAACCAAGGATTAACAATGAGCAAGAATTACAAGATTGCAGTGCTTCCGGGCGACGGTATCGGCCCCGAAGTCATGAAAGAAGCTGTCCGCGTGCTGGACGTGGTTTCCAAGAAGTTCGGTTTCGACGTGAACGCCGAATGGGCAAACGTCGGTGGTGCCGCCTACGACGAAAGTGGTTCTCCGCTGC
>JAEEGI010030291.1_pt1 | contig 10180 bp, 8 predicted proteins | sample 8958751 | NCBI WGS metagenome assembly JAEEGI01 (sample SAMN16246545, study PRJNA631951) | gut metagenome | biome: gut microbiome; feature: rumen; material: KS-attached | host: Bos | place: Iran: Karaj | collected 2018-10 | reverse complement strand
CCCCTTCCCAGCAGGCTTATTCCCCGGAGTTCAGACCTTATGACCAAGGCCCGATGGCAGCGATGCTCTACGAACAGAACCGGATTCTCGACAAACTGAAAACAGACCTGATCGTTTCCCTTGCGGGCGGAGCGGTCTTCGCCACCGGATATGTCCTTCTCTTCCAGGGAGAGAAAGAACGCATCTGGGATGAACAGACGAACGAAAGGCAGCCTATCAGTTCCAAATCTCTCGCCGGCATCACCCTTCTTTCCGTCGGAGCCATCTCGGTGATGACGGGTTCCACCCTGCACCTGATCAACAGTTTCAGGCTGTACAACTCGAAACAGAGAATCAACCAGTTTACCCTCCGGTACGGTCCGGATGGGATCGCCCTCGTTTTCTGACAATTAAATGACTTGAATGAATATGAAGAGATTTGTTTTGATCCTCGTGACCGTCATCGCTTCTACAACCCTGATGGACGCTCAGGTCCAGTGGGGGAACGGTTCCAGGCGGGACCGGAACGCCACTGAACTGAATCAGTACCAGAGCGGGCTATATGTCGAGATGCTCAACCGCCAGAACCGTTTGCTGACAAACCGGAAGATCGCATCCTGCATCTCCCTCGGCGGCAGCGCCTTATACCTGATCGGGATGAATGTCGCCACCATGGATACCCGGGAGAAACCTTCCAATACCGGGTATTATCTAGCCGGAGCCGGAGCCGTTGCCGCGGCCGGAGGCGGAATCTGGCTCCTCGTCAATGAATTCTGCCTCATCAATTCTCAAAAAAGGATCAATAACCATCTGATCGTCCGATACTCTCCGGGCGGCATCGCCCTGGTGTTTTAAATAAATGGAAATGAAAAGAATCACCCGTCTTCTCCTCGCTGCAGCGTTCGCGCTCAGCCTCAGCACCCTCGCCTTCGGGCAAGCCCTCATGGACCGGCAGGACACCGTCGTCCTCGAAAAAATCCGCCAGGCCCGCTATGTGGCCAAGTCCCCCAAGGTCCAGTCTCTCGGAATCCTGCACTATTCCGATATCCACGGCGATGATTTCGCCGTCAAAAAGATCCAGGATATCCTCTCCAAGTACAACCCCTTCATCGATGCGGTCGTCAATACGGGGGACGCCGTCCTATATTATGGAAAGGCTACTGAAAAGTACCCCAACGACGCCCAGTGGTGGCGCCGGACGGGTCTCGCCGAGAAATCCCTCTTCGTGCTCGGGAACCACGACGGGTCCTTCGGATCGAATGACAAAGGTCACCAGGAGGCTTCTGCCGACTGGGATTATATGGGAAAGGCCTGGGATTTCGATACCTTCTTCGCCGATTATATCGACGACCTCGGGATCACGATGCCGAAAGGGTATGACGATCCGGCCAGTCCGTTTTACAAATCCTGCTTCTGGCTGAAAGATTTCGAAGCGGCGAAGATACGGATCGTCGGACTGGACGGCATCCACTTCAACGACAAGCACCGTTTCTCGACGAGCGAGCAGGAGATCTGGCTCAAAGCCAGTCTCGACGAGACGCTGGATCCCGCCAGCAAGGTCTACGGCTACTCCGTCATCGTCGCCTGCCACTATCCGCTCGATGACTTCAAGGGGGACAACGTCCAGTTCGACGAAACCTCACGGATCCCCGTCTATAACAAGAATGAAAAAGGCGGGCGTGTCATGAACCACCGCACCGCGGACGTAACAAACTTCCACACAATCGTTTCCGATTCTTTCCATGCGGACAAGCGGTTCTCCCTCCGGGAAAAAGTCGTGTCCCCGTCCGAAAAATACGGCTATGTTCCCGGAGAAGCGAACCCGCTCGGGGATATCGTCCAGGCCTGGGTCGACAAGGGCGGCAAGTTCGTCATCTGGCTCTCCGGGCACACCCACTACGACCTGCTTTACTATCCGGCCAAGTACCCGGAACTGCTCTGCATCGCCGTCGACCAGGCCGGCAACCTCCGCGGCAGCTCCTTCTCCGACCGTCCCGAAAACTCGGAGTCCCGGTTCTGCGCGAATTATTATGGCGTGGATACCCAGAACGGCCTTTTCAAGATCGTCCGGCTGGGTCTTTCGAGAGACCGCTACCTGGTCGAGAAAGACGTTCTCTGCTACGACTACATCAACAAGAAGGTCATCTACGAATAGGATGACCTACCACAAGTTGTTGGTCGGAAGATAATCGATGCCGAGGGCAAGGGACTTTTCAAGGTCCTCCTGCGTATCGACGGCACGGAAACAGATCTTCAGGCCAAGCGAATGGCAATAATCGACTAGCTCTTTGAGCGAGTCGATTTTTTGTCCATGGTGTTCGAGATGGATCTCCGTCCCGAGGTCCGGATAATTGAAGGCGACGGCGGCGTTCCCGAGTTCCAGCAGGAGGTCCAGATCCTCGATCTTGCCGAAGATCAAATGGATCAGTTCCTTCCCGCCGCTCTCCCGGTAGGCCCTGAGGAGGGCGCGGTTGCTTGATGAGATGATGCACCTTCCGGTCATCTTGTGTCGCCGGATCGCCTCGTTCATCAGGGCGATGACTCCGCCATCCTCCTTCAGTTCGACGAAAGCGACGCAACCACCCTTCCGGCAGATCCCGAAATACTCGTCCATCGTCGGGATCATCTTCTGCCGGTCGGAAAGGGCTTCATAATCGTATTGGCGCCGGACCGTTTTCGTATTGACGGGCTGGACCCGGAACCCGCGCACCTCGGCGAGGGTATGGTCCCGGACCTTTCCCGTCCCGTCCGTCGTCCGGTCCAGGGTCGCGTCGTGGATGCAGACGACCTGCGAATCCCTCGTCAGGCGGAAATCCGTTTCAATCGCCCAGACCCTGTGCTTCGCGGCCGCTTCGAAGGAAGCGATCGAATTCTCCGGCCCGAACGGCTGGAGGCCCCTGTGCGCATTGAACCGAGGGGCCACCACACCGCACGAACAGAGACAGCACAATAAAGCTATCGCTATACTCTTTTTCAAGATGCTATTTAGGAAGCTGTGCTCCGTAGTTGTCTACCTTGCCGAAGAGATCCTTCGCCTTTTCCCAAGGATACTTGTTGCAGTACATGCTGGGACGCACGATCTCGCTGCCCTGCTGGTTCAGGCCGAAGAGCCGGTTGACCTGGTTGGCGGCGGAATTTGCGTTGTAGCTCTGGGAGGAAATGATCTTCAGGGTCATGAACCCCTCGAGATACGGCTGGTCGATGGCGCTGATAAAAGCTTCGTTCTCAGGCATTTCCATATTGCCTTCGAATTTCGGTCCGATCTGCTCGGCTTCCTCGATCCGGGCTGCGGGGACGGAGATCGTCGCGACGCCGGGAGCGGCAAGTTCCAGGTCCCTACGGTTCGCGAAGAAATAGTTGTCATAGAGGTTGCTGATCTTTTCCTTCTCCATCGCGGCGTTGGCTTCGTAGAAGACCCTTTCGACCGCGCAGTTGCTGTTGCAGCCGAAGATGTTGTTATGGACATTGATGGTCCGGATGCCGTTCATGAAACGGAAGCCCTGGCCCATGTCCTCGAACGCCTTGGTACGCGTCCAGGTGAAGAGGACGGTGTTGTGGTGGAAGTCCAGGGAGACCTGGGGGATATCGGCTTCCTTCGTATTGCCCCGCACCTGGCAGGCGGAATAGCGGCAGGCGATGAAAACATTGTTGCAAATCTCGATATGGCCTTTGCCCATGAGGGCCTGGATGCCGTAGTCGCGGCAGTTGACGAAGATGCAGTTCGAGATGCGTACATTGCCTTCCACATCGAGGTGAAGGGCGTATTCGTCACCGTTGGAATAACCCACGGACGGAACATTGGGAGATGCGCCCGGCTCGATGAAACGGCCCGTGAGCACCCCTTCATTGGGGGTACCGGTAATGGGATCGTTCACGTTCGCCTTGCAATAGAGGTTGCTCTCGCCGAAATCGAAGACCAGTCCGTCGATCACGACATTCCCCATCGGTCCGGTATAGTCGAAAGGCCTCCTGGCGTTCACGTTGAAAAGGGGCGCGATGAACTGATGCTCCACCGGCTGCAGCTTCGTGACGTACTTGATCACGTCGCGCTCGCTGAAGTCGGGGGAATAGCCTCCGTAGATACTGATGAACTTGCCCGGATCGTGGGAGGAGTCCGCGAACTTGCCGCACTGGATATATCCGCGGTCGAGATTCCCGAGATAGTTACCCTCGGCGACCAGAATCTCATCATTGTTTTCAGCGGCGTCAATCGCTTTCTGCAGATCTTTCATCGGGGTAGATGCGGAGAGTCCGTCGGCGCGGGCCGAACCGGTAGAAACACTGACATAGAAGGTCTTGCCCTTCCCGGCAGGAACGGCGGAAGCGGCGGTTTTGAGCGCATCGGAGAGCGACGGCTTGGCGGCTTGGGAAGCTCCCTTGCTGTCGTTACCCGTGACACTTTCAAGACCTTTCTTGGCGGCATTCTGGGCCTTCTCTTTCAGGCCCTTCAGATTGAGCTGCGCATTGGCGACTGTGCAGGCCGCAAGCATAAGCGTTACGACGGCTGCGATTCTGGTTACTTTCATGGCTATGGGGTTAAGTTTCGGATAAATATACAAAGTCTTCGAAAAAAATCCAAAAGAATTGATTTTCTGCACTTCAAAATGGTTGTTAATCAATAATAATATCAATATTTTTGTAGTATGAAGAAACTGTGGCATTCCCTGACGATCCTTTTGTTTGCGGCTTGTCTTTCCGGTTGCATCGGACAAGGACAGGCCGGTGTCCCGCCTGTCCTGTTCGGGGGAGAAATGCATAATTCCAATGCCTCCACCCCCGCGTCGATCGACGCTTCGATGGATCTCGCCGCCGCCCTGAAATTCAACGCCGTCCTGGCTCCCGTCTACTGGGAACTGACGGAACCCCGGCCGGGAGATTTCGATTTCTCCCTGGTCGACCATCTGCTGAAGGCCGCCGAAGAAAGGGACCTGTACCTGGGCCTCCTTTGGTTCGGGTCCTGGAAAAACGGGGAATCCTCCTATCCGCCCCTCTGGGTCAGGAGCGATACCGGGACCTATTTCCATGCCGAGGACTCCGACGGGAATCCCACGACGACGATTTCGCCCTTCTGCCTCGCCGCGCAGGAGGCGGACGCCCGCGCTTTCAAGGCGCTGATGGCCCATCTCCGCAAAGCGGACCGGCACCACAGGGTCCGCGCCGTCCAGATTGAAAACGAGTGCGGCGTCTTCCTGGAAAGGGACCTCTGTCCCGCCGCGCAAAAGGCATGGACGGAAGGGGGATGGGATACGGACACCCTTGCGCTCGCGCCCCAGCGGTTCATGGCGGAAGCCTGCGCCCGGTACATCGACGCGATCGCCGCTGCCGGGGAATCGGTCAACGGGGATATCCCCCTCTTCACAAATGCCTGGCTCGCGGACGAAAACGCCCGGTACGGCAGCTATCCCAACGGCGGCCCCCGACTGGCCGTCCTGGATGTCTGGAAAAAGACGGCCACCCATCTGGACTGGCTCTCTCCGGACATCTACAGCCGCGGTTTCGCCTCCCTCTGCGCGGCCTATGCCGACGGCCAGCCCCTGTTCATACCGGAAACCCGGTGCGAGGCCGGACGGTATTATTATGCCATCGGAGAAGCCCGCGCCACCGGCGTCTTCGCCTTCGGATATGAGGAATATCACGACGATCCCCATTACGTGCAGGAGTGCCGTGTCTTTTCGGAACTGGTCCCGATGCTCGGCCGGGACCGCCCCACCCACGGCTTTTTCCGGGAAGAAGGCGTCGACGCGCCGGACGGGACCGTCTCGCTTCCCTTCGGATCCTATACCTTTGACGTCCATTATATTGCGGGAGAGAAAAACGCCCATGGACTTTTCATCCGGACCGGGGAGAACGAGTTCATCGCCGCCGGGGTGGGCGCCTGGGTTTCCTTCCGGACCGGCGGGGACCGGAAATGCTGCCTCGCCTCCTGCGAAGAACTGTACGGCGGAGAAGTCGTCCAAGTGCTCAACGGGGATGAAACGGCCCATGACAATCTCCTCTTTCTCCGCGGAAGGCTGTACCAGCAGGATGCGGTCGCTCCTGACGGAGAGACCATTCCAGCCGCCCTGTACGGACTGTCCAGCCAGCGCCGCTTCCGGAAGGACGCCCAGGCCCGGTTCAAAGTTTCCGGAATCTATCGGATCAAATTGTTGCCATAACGATATCACCTATGAAAGGATTGCCTGAACGGATCTTGCCTCTCCTGGCATTTGTCCTGTTTGCGGGATGTTCTCCCAAGCCGCTGGAACCCATTACGGACGCCATTTCGGCCTCCCCGTCGAGTTTCACCGCCGTGTCCCATGAAGGTTCGACCCTTACCATCAACGTAGACGCCAACTGCGGCTACCGGCTGACCCTGACCGACGACGAAGGCAAATCCGCCTTCTGGCTGAAGGCCGACAAAACCAGCGGATCCTCCTCCGGAACGGTCCAGGTGACGGTCGGGGCCAATCCGGACCCTACTCCCCGCCGCGGGTCGGTCAACATCATCGGGGATGCGGTCTCGGCCTTTGTGGACATCTACCAGCAGGCCAATCCGTCCGTGGGACCGGAGCCGACTCCCGGGCCGGAGCCTGCGTACAAGGGCTATTACAGCCTGCCGTTCTACGAAGAGTTCCGTTCTCCCCTCGGACTGGACGTTCCTTCGGGCGCGGTCGTCATGATGGACCCCAACTTTTCCAACATTACGATTTCCGGCAACCGCCTGACCTTCGACGGGGGCCTCGTCATAGACAAGACCGGGGCGGACGCCAAGTTCCAGATGGCCTGTCCGGTCCATGTCAATCCCAAGTACATGGCCGGATTCCAGCTCGGAATCAACGCCGCGTTCTCCGAGGGCGACGCCTGGATCGTCAAGATTCCCATGGCGGAGGAACTCTGGGGCGACCTGCGCTTCTCCTATGATTCCCGGAATGAGAACATTACGACGGCCGATCCCTACTCGTGGAGTTCGGACGGCGGCGCGACCTGGCATCCGGTCATCAATATGCAGGCGATGAGATCGGAAGCGGCGTGCAAGAGCATCTGGTTCACCATTCCCGAAACGATGAAAGTGGAGGCCGGGGATGCGCTGTGGATCAAGATCGTCCCTGAACGTACCGCCGCACGCCTCCAGAGCGGGATGGCCCTGACCTGGGCGGAGGCTCCCAAGTCGAAACTTGCCCCGGAGGACAAGGACCATGTCGTCCTTTCGGAAGGGTTCGATGCGATCGTCGGGGAGAACGCCTCCTATCTGGATGCGCCGGGCTTCCTGAAGAGCCACACGTCCGGACGGACCGCATCGAACGGGCAGGACGGCAACCCCTATGCGCCGTCGAACGCCGCCATCGAGACCGTGCACTGCTACGGGCGTCCCGGCTTCCTGCAGGTGGGATATTACGACGAAGCCCTCATTGCGTACAGCGGATGGAATGGACGCCTGACCCTGAACGTCGGACAGCGGCTCAAGGAAATGGGGCTCGAGAAGGCTGACCTCAGCGTGACGTTCCGCGCCGCCGGCATGACCAGCGTCTACGGGCGCCCGACGGACGCGAAAGTGATTCTCCTCAGCGGTGAAACGGTCGTCGGCCGGGTGGAACCCCTGGTCCCGGACCAATTCACCGATTTCAGTTTCGAGGTCAAGGAAGCCGACCGGAACACGGTCCTCGTCCTGACGAGCGAAAAGAGCACCAAACCCGACGAGGGAAAAGGCGACAATCCCTATGTCATGGCGGATTACCGCTTCTTCATCGACGATATTTTCATCACCGTTAAAAAGTAAACTGCCATGGTCAGAGAAAAGATAATGAACCTGATTCCGGCCCTGGCGGCCGTCCTGATGCTGAGCGTCGGCTGCTCCCGGGAAGTCCGGGAATCCATCACCGTCGAGCCGGAGCAGCTCGAGGTGGGGGCCGACCTGAGTACCTGCGAGTTCCGCGTCGAGGCCAACTGCCCGTGGACCGTGTCGCTCCCGGGCAACGCGGCCGGCGACTGGATCCTGCCAGCCACCCGGGCCGGCAGCGGTCCTGCGACGGTCCGGCTGCGTGTCTTCCGGAACGGTTCCGTGAACGAGCGGAACGCCCGGATCGCCGTTTCCTCCCCCGGCGGGGCCGTTGCCGCGGTCTCTTTGAAACAGGCCGGGAAGGAGAGGGGCTCCGTCCGCATCCGGGTCGGCTCTTTCAACGTGCGCATCCCCTCCGCCGCGGACAGCGAGCACGGAGACGGCTGGCAGGAGCGCAAACCGCGCCTCGCCCAAGCCTACAAGGACAATGAATTCGATGTCTTCGGCATCCAGGAATGCTCTCCGCAGCAGCAGTCCGAGCTTCCGGTCGTCGCCGGCGGGGCCTACGATTTCTGGTTCTTCAGTCCCTATTCCCAGAACGGCGTCGGAAAAAGCGCCCAGGGCATCGCCTACAGGAAGGACAAGTTCATCCTGTCGGAGCGGCATTTCTTCTGGGCCTGCGACACCCCCGATGTCATGACCACGAACGACACGGGCTCGAACGGGACCTACAACCGGGGCGGATGCTGCGCGGTCCTGACCCACCGGGAGACCGGGATAAGCCTCTTCGTGATGAACTCCCACGGTTGCCTGAACTCGGGCGCGAACCAAGCCTATGCCCATGTCTATGTGGACATGGAAAAGCGCTATAACAAGGCTGGACTTCCGTCGGTCTTCGTGGGAGACATGAATGCCTCCTATACCTCCCCGGCCTCGGTAACATACCGGACCTGGTGGCAGGATTCCTATGAGGTCCTGTCCCAGTCCGGCAAGATCAGCGGCCCCACCGGGACCTACAACGCGTTCGATCCCTCCCGGGACATGAACAAGGCCTCGCGGATCGATTTCATCTATTTCCGCGGTCCCCTGGAGCCTCTCCGATACGTCTGCAATGCGAAGAAGTACGACGGGCATTACCCGTCGGACCATCTTCCCGTCTACTGCGATTTCGAGGTGTTTTCCGGACACTGATTAATTGGATTTCTCCTTCAGCGCTTTTTCAATCTGCTTCTGGACTTCAGGATCGGAAAGCGCTTTTTCAGCTTCCTTCATGGACTCGTCCAGACTCTTCTGGAGACCTTGTCCGATGATGGTCCTTGCGGCGAAAGGCACCTCCTCGCCGGCCTTCTTTTTCTCCAGCTGCTTGACATCCACCATATAGTAGGTGCCGTCCTTCCGGAAATTCCAGGTGTAGGCGCCCATATACAGTTCGATGCCGAAGAGGCTCGTGGGCTTGCCTTCGTCAAGGACGGTCTCAAGGGTCTTCTCGGCTGCCGCCTCCGCGGGATCGCTCTTGGCGACGAAACCGTAGACATTGATGCCGCCGTCGGCCACCTTGGCGGTCGCGGCGTAGACCTTCTTCACATACTCGATGAAGTCGTCGCGCTTGAGGGTGCTGTCCTTGGCCGTGAACGTCACGTAAGAGGAGGACATCTCCTCGCCGAGGAAGTCATACTTGCCGACCTGTTTGCCGTGCTCGAAGTCCGGGGTAACGTCGGCGACCGGGATTCCGAAACGTTTCTTGAACCAGAAATCCGCCGCCTCGGGCGTGTTCTTTTCTCCGTTGAAAGTTTCCTGCACGATGTTCTCGGCCACTTTTTCGAGATTCACTTCGCCGTCTTCGGCTTTTGCTTTCTTGCCTCCCTTGGGTCCGCAGGCCGTAAAAGCGGCGACGCCGGCGATGCAGAGAAGGCTGATCAATATTTTACGCATGGTATAAAAGGTTAAGGGTTAATGGACTGCGATATTTACAAAGATAGGCGAAAGAAACCGGGATACCAAAGTTTTTTGCGAAAGGGATTGGACTTTTCGAAATAATTCATACCTTTGCAGTCCCGTTCATGCGGACAGCATCCGGGAGCATAGCTCAGTCGGTTTAGAGCATCTGCCTTACAAGCAGAGGGTCGGCGGTTCGAATCCGTCTGCTCCCACCCCTGAAACTCAAGCACTTACGGAAACGTAGGTGCTTTTTGTTTTTCTATTAGTCGCAGTTTTGTCGCAGTTTCAGCCCCTTTTAACTCCATTTTCGACCTCAGTTCAACGCTTCCTTTCTCCCCTTTTGCTCTTTTCAATCCAGATTTCAAAATCTAATAGAATCCCATCTTTCAGAGAAACCTCTTCCGGGATATTCAGACAGGCAGGAAGGAGGCCGTCGAAAAATCCTTTTTCAGATAACTTATTTGAATGTGGGACTTACACGCTTAGACCCCAATAATCAACATCCTT
>JAEEGI010030286.1_pt1 | contig 10181 bp, 8 predicted proteins | sample 8958751 | NCBI WGS metagenome assembly JAEEGI01 (sample SAMN16246545, study PRJNA631951) | gut metagenome | biome: gut microbiome; feature: rumen; material: KS-attached | host: Bos | place: Iran: Karaj | collected 2018-10 | reverse complement strand
TTTATCTCTTTCAAAGTCATAGCTATGTCCCCAGACATAGAGCATGTACATATACTGTCTTTTGTGGACTTTTATAAAATCCTTGTAAAGGTCTTCGAATGAGGAATCGCCATGATGGCATGTAGGATTCCACATAAGAAAATCCCTTGGCATATCGTAGCTGTGAGTTGAAACAACTGTCCTTGCATGTCTGATTCCGCAGGCTTTAAGAGCATCTTTTACATCTTCGCTACATGAACCATTTGGATAAGCAAAGCCTCTTACAGTGTATCCCATGATCTCTTCCAGACTTCGTCTGTCTTCAATTATCTGCCTTACCATCTGCTCTTTTGGACTTCTTGCAATGGTTGGGTGCAAAACACTGTGGCAGGCTATTTCATGGCCTTTGTAGAGCTTTTTATATTCTGACATTGGAATCCGCTCATCATAATCATTTTTGAACTTATTTTTTTCAAGGCCAGAATTCACGTTAAATGTTCCCTTTAATCCATGCTCATTAAAAAGAGCTACAAGCTTTCTGTCGGGAATTTTTCCATCATCATAACTAAGGGTAAGCACCTTATGCTTGCCTTCAGGAAAAGTCGTATATATATTGCGAAGTTTACGTACCTTAGACATATAAATTATACCTTTCTCAGATTCCTGCTCCTTCAGTAAAACCTATTTCACCCAAAGTGAGTTTACTATGGGCTCTTCTTCTCTTTTCCTCATCAAGGATCTGTCCCCATTTATACGGAGTGTTCTGATATACGTAGTAGTTAAGCCAGTTTGAGTAAAGATTGTTGGCATGTCCTCTCCAGACAAGGTCAGGCTTCTTTTCTGGATCGTTGTCTGGATAATAATTTATCGGCATGTCTATTTTAAGCCCCTTTGACAGATCTCTTTTATATTCAGAATCAAGAGTCAGCCTGTCGTACTCAGCATGACCCATTGCAAAAATCTGACTTCCTGACTTGTTCATGCAAAGGAATACCCCAGCAATTTCTGATTCTGCAAGAACTACCAGATCATCACATGCATGTATCTCATCAGCAGGAGTCTCAGTATGCCTTGAATGAGGCATCAAAAAAACATCATCAAAGCCCCTTACAAGAGGAACTTTTCTATTGAGGACTCTATGCTGGTAGATGCCAAATCTTTTGGCTGAAAGAGGCTTTTTATCGATGCCATAGTGATAATAGATACCAGCCTGTGCTCCCCAGCAAATATGGAAAGTAGAAGTTACGTTTACCTTTGACCACTCAAAAACTCTGCAGAGTTCATCCCAGTAGTCAACCTCTTCAAAAGCCATCTGTTCAACAGGAGCTCCAGTTATTATAAGTCCGTCGTAGGTATTATCCTTAAGCTCATCAAAGGTGTTATAAAACCTGTTCAGATGGTTGGGCGATGTATTAGATGAATGATGTGAACTCATCTGCATGAAAGAGACATCTATCTGAAGAGGTGTATTTGACAGGGACCTAAGGAGCTGAAGCTCAGTATCTTCCTTAAGTGGCATCAGATTCAGAATGCAGATCTGAAGTGATCTGATATCCTGGTGCATAGCCCTGTTTTCATCAACTACAAATATGTTTTCTTTTTCTAATATGTCCCTGACTGGCAGGTCATTTTGTACTTTGATAGGCATCTTAAGTCTCTCCGCTTCTAGAATTTATGAATTAAGCATATCAAGAAAAGTCTGTTCGTCAATAACCTTTATTCCAAGTTCATTAGCCTTTGTCAGCTTACTGCCTGCAGCTTCTCCTGCAAGTACAAGGCTTGTCTTTTTGGAAACGCTTCCTGAAGCCTTTCCACCATTTTTAACAATGAGCTCTTCAGCTTCTTTTCTGCCAAGTGTTGGAAGGGTTCCTGTTACAACTATAGTCATCCCTGCAAGCTTATCAGAAGCTCCTTCGTCCTTTTGGGCTTCCATGTTAAGTCCAAGCTCCTGCATCCTGGCAAGTATCATCAGAGTCTTTTCATCATGGAAAAACTCATAGAGATCATCAGCTGTAGTCTCACCAATATCAGGTATCTGCAAAAATCCGTCCTTTGTGACTTTGGCAAGATCCATTAGGTTGTCAAAATGCTTCATGATCTCACGGGCTGTGGATTTACCGACATTTCTTATGGCAAGGCCAGTAAGTAGTCTTACAGGATCATTTTCTTTAGATCTTTCAATTTCCAAAAGGAGCTTATCGGTATTTTTTTCTTTACCAATAATGCCTTTAGCTATGAGCTCATCTCTGTATTCTTTCAGATGATAAATATCTACATAGCTGTGAAGGTAACCTTCTCCTACTAGTGCTTCTACAAGTGTATCACCAAGTCCCATGATATTCATTGCATCTCTTGAAGCAAAGTATGCAATTGTTCTTGTTATCTGGGCAGGACATGTTGGATTTATGCATCTTATATCTGCTGTATCCGCTTCCCTTACAAGGTGTCCTCCGCAAACCGGGCATTTGTCAGGTGCTTTGTATATAAACGCTGGTTCTTTTACGCAGCCATTTAGCTTGGGAATGATCTCTCCGCTCTTAAAGAGTTTATAATGGCCGCCAATACCAATCTTCATGTCTGTTATATAGTCCTGATTATGAAGTGTAGCTCTTGAAACACTGGTACCACAGAGTCTTGCTGGCTTACCTGTTTCAGGATCATGGAAGCTTCCTGTAAATGTAAGTTTTCCAGTTCTTCCTACATCAACAAGGATCTCGTCCATCTCAATTATGCGTTCCTCAGGAGGATACTTATATGCAATATGTCCGCTTGAATACTTGCTTCCAGCTGGAAAATCGTTTCTCCACTCTACGTTATCAACCTTTACTACAGCGCCATCAAGATCAAACTCAAGGTTCTGCCTCATTTCTCCAATCTCTTCAATTGCAGATATCACTTCATCAGCATTTTCGCAAAGCCTGTGAAAAACTGTCTTCACACCGCTCTTTTCAAGAAGATCCATGGATCTGCAATGGGATGAGCGAAAATCTACAGGTCCATCCTGAACATTAAAGACAAACATCTTAAGGCCACGACTTTTTGTTATCTCTGGATCAAGCTGCCTTAAGGTTCCAGCCGCAAGATTTCTTGGATTTGCTGCAAGCTTTTTACCTTCCTTTTCCTGGGCTAAGTTGTATGCTTCAAAAGAGTCATGGGACATATAAACTTCGCCCCTAAGCTCCAAATAGTCATAAGGAAGATCAATGACTTTTTGAACGTCAGGGATAACAAGGGCATTTGCAGTAACATCCTCGCCAATAAGCCCATCTCCCCTTGTTTCTGCAAGAGACAGATGTAACTTTCCATCATGGTCACTATGATTATATCTAAGGGTTAATGAAAGACCGTCGATTTTTTGTTCGACAGAGAATTTTGCATCCGGATGCTTTTCATGGACTCTGTTAATAAAAGCCCTGACATCATCGTAGTTGAAAACATCCTCTATAGAAAGCATGGGAACATTGTGGGTTATCTTTACCCCTGCTTCACGCTTTGCAGTTCCGCCAACCACCTGGCTTGGAGAATCCTTGGTAACAAGCTCCGGGTTATCTTTCTCAATTGCCTTAAGGCGCTGCATAAGCTGATCGTATTCGTAATCAGAAATTTCAGGAGTATCCTGGTTATAGTAAAGGTCCATATGGTGCCTGATTTCCCCAACCAGCTTTAAATACTCACTTTTTATTTCTTCTGATGCCATAAAAAGCCTCCCCATCAAATACCAGTTTCCTGATATAGTTTTTTTACCGCTTCGTCAGATAAACTGACGAACTCCCCCGGTTTAAGATTTAGATCATCAAGGACAATACTCATGATCCTTACTCGTTTAAGACTCTTAACGTCCATGCCAAGCTCGCTGCACATTCGCCTTATCTGCCTGTTCAGGCCCTGTGTCAGCACAATGTGAAAAGAATCCTCTCCAGTAGCCCATATCTTACAGGGCCTTGTTGTTTTATCAAGGTCCTTTAAATATACGCCCTTACCCATTTTAGATAAGAAATCAGCACTTAGCTTCTTATCTACAGTAACAACATACTCTTTTTCATGGGCATTTCTGCCTCTCATCATAGCATCAATAAGCTTTCCATCATCTGTAATGATAAGAAGGCCCTCAGAGTCCTTATCAAGCCTTCCAGCATAGGTTAAAGAGCCGCTTTCACCAAGATCATCATATATGGTCCTTTTAGCATGAGGATCATCTTTGGTACAAACAGTTCCAACCGGCTTATAGTACGCCAGATATGTAAGGCTGTTTTTGAGGGTTATCTCTTTTCCATCAAAACAGACCCTGTCTGTATCACTTACGCTGTCCCCTGCAAGAGGAACAAGTCCATTTACAGTGATACGTCCACTTGCTATTAACTTGTCAGCTTCTCTTCTTGAGCATATTCCGCAGGAAGAGATGAATTTATTAAGGCGCATAAAATCTTTTTCCATTATATCACGTAAAAGAAAAGGAACGGTCTCATTTTATGGACCGCTCCTAATATGACGTTAAACTCACATAGTAGAAAGGGATGACAGCTGTTCAATTGCATGTTCCTCAATAAGGCACTCAAAGTTCTCCTTGATATGAGAGATCACGTATGGATTGCTTGCCTGGAAATGTCCAAACTCATAAGCCATTGTAAAGAGTGAAGCAAAAATCTTAGGGTCTTCCTGATCTCTTTTAAGGTCTAAATAATACTGGTCATCTGCCTTATTCTTGTATAAGGAGCTTATGATCTTAACTCCAGTTGGAACTTTAGCGCAGAACCTTGAAACAGTCTTAAGATCCGCAAAAGTGAATACGTATTCATGGAACTTGAGCCTGTTAAGGTCCTTATCCTTAGCATCTTTAGAATTCTTTTTGGAAGCCTTGGTAGTAAGTTTGTCAGCAAGCTTACCTGAGCTCTCAACAGTGGCATTGCTATTAAGTGCTATCTTATCAGACTTATCCTTGACGATATCGTTTTCTTCTATCATATCCTTAACAGAATTGGTGATCTGCTTAAGGCTCTTTAAATACTCATTAAGTCTGTTAAGCCTCTCCTCATTGGCAGAATCTCCAATATCTTCAAGAACCTGCTTAGGGAGTTTGATCCCAGCCTTATCTGTAAGATTTTTAAGTATCTCACTAAAAGAAGCTGAGGCATTTTCAGAAAGTGTAAGGGATACTGAGTGATCAGGAAGCACTGTTATCTGAAGAGGCATAAATGATCCTGTTGGTTTGTAATCAACCTCTTCTTCTGCTTTCTTCATTACCTCGTGCAAAAAGTCCATAGCCTCTTTCTTTTTCTCAAAGAGGTCCTCCAGCTTAATGCCCTGTTCAAACATATCATCTTCAGTGATGATGCAATTTACTGTATCTTTATCGATTCTCTTAAATTCCATTTTTCACCTATAAATTAAAAGTCAACTCTTCTTGCCGTATGATAACACAATTAACAGATTCTTGGAAGTCCCTCACCATACATCGGCCCAACCACGCGCTTTCCGCCAATTTTTGTAGTTACAATCACATTAGTATTATCGGAACATTCTTTTTCTTTTTTAACCTTTCCGATAATTTTAGCATTTTCGCCGTATTTTGACTCTTTTATCAGCAAAAGAGCTTTTTCTGCATCGTCCTTATGTACAGACAATACCATTTTGCCCTCATTTCCCATGTACATAGGATCGAGTCCGAGAATTCCGCAGAAATCCTTAACCGCAGCCGATACAGGCAGATCTGTCTCTACAAGCTCAATGCTGCACTTTGAAGCATCAGCAAACTCGTTGAGTACAGTTCCGAGACCGCCTCTTGTCACGTCTCTCATTGCATGTACTCTTATCCCTGACTCCATGAGCTTTTTTACCATCTCTGATAAAGGCGCGTTGTCAGAAAGAATATCTGATTCAATTCCCATGCGCTTTCCAAGAATTGCCGCATGATGATCACCGAGATTGCCTGAAATTATTATCTTGTCGCCGTCCTGAAGCTTGAAAGGTCCCGGAACATCTAGGTCGTCAGGGATAAATCCAACCCCCGATGTATTTATTATAAGTCCGCCTTCTCCGCCTCTGTTCTCAATCACCTTGGTATCGCCGGTCACAACCACTACTCCGGCTTCCTTTGCAGTTTCAGCCATAGATGCGATGACCCTGTCGAGAAGATCTATATCAAGACCCTCTTCAAGAATGCATCCGCATGTAATATACTTCGGTACTGCTCCGCTCATTAAAAGATCATTGACTGTTCCGCATACACAGAGCCTTCCGATGTCTCCTCCCGGGAATTCAAGCGGTGTAACAACGAAAGAGTCTGTTGTAACAGCGAGTTTGCCGGATCCCGGAACAACTGCCGAGTCCTCAAGCCTTGACAGGTACTCATTATTGAAATGCTTTGCAAAAACCTCTGAAATAAGTTTGGAAGTGGACTCTCCACCGCTTCCGTGAGCCATTGTAATTCTCATAATAAACCTCAAATCATTGTCATTTACGACCGGATATATAGTAGTTGTAGCAGCTTCCTTCTGTGGAAACCATACATGCTCCGTGGGCATTATCCGGTGTGCAGCTCTTTCCGAACAAAGGACACTGCGCGGGACTTATCTTACCCACAAGTACTTTTTCACAGGAACATCCCGGTGGCATATGGTCTTCATCAAGACCAATACTTCCTGCGTCGTAGGTTCTGAATTTTTCTCTTAAGACCATTCCTGAGCCCTTTATTTTGCCCATTCCGCGCCAGGACGAATCAGCACACTCAAAATACTTATCAACACACTCTTTGGCCTTTTCATTACCATTTGGAGTAACCACCTGCTTATACAGGTTCTTAAATCCGCCTTTGCCCTTCATCTTAACAAGGGCATATATCGTTAGAAGAAGCTGTTCTCCCTCAAATCCCGATACTACAAAGGGAATCCCAAGCTCTTTTGCCAGATCCCTGAAAACACCTTCGCCGGTGACAGCAGCCACATGTCCGGGAGCAATGAATCCATCGATACCTCCGGCGTTATTTACTACCCATCTTATCACTTCAGGCATTGTCTTAAGCGATGTAAGCAGCTTTAAGTTAGTTATGTTCTCTGCCATTGCCTTCTCAAGGACCATGGCATAGACAGGTGTCGTAGTCTCAAAGCCTATCGCAGCAAAGACATAGTTTGTGCCCGGATTTTCTTTGGCTAGGGCAATAGATTCCATTGGCGAATAAAGCATCCTGACTTTAGCGCCTTCTGCCTTTGCATCGGCAAGTGACATTTTGCTGCCCTTTACCCTTATGAGGTCTCCGAAAGTCAGGACACAGGTATTCTCTGTAAGGGATAGTTCTACGAGCCTGTCGATCACTGCTGTTACTGTGACGCAGACAGGACATCCGGGACCTGATATCAGCTTGATCTTGGGAGATAACATTGACGGAATACCGTTCTCTGAAATAGCTGCAGTATGTGTTCCGCAAACTTCCATGATCCGCACTTCATCGCCGTCATAATTTTCAAGCTCTTCAATTACTGTCTGCAAAAAATTATCAGCCGCCAACGCTTATATCCTCGATTTCCTTAAACATCTCTTCAAGCTCATCAGCCATGGAATCATCCATTGTCTGAATGATGCATCCTGCGTGAACAAGTACTCTGTCACCGACATTTACCTTAACAAGTCCCGCTTCGGCGGTAACAATGTTTCCGCTGAAATCAACTGTTGCTTTGGTACCGTCCATTTTAATTACTTTCCCTGGTAATGCTACACACATAAAATTACTCCTGTTTATCACTCTCTTTGAGCATTGCATAATATGCCTGCCCAAGGGAAATGCCTCCGTCTCCAAGCGGAACTTTCCTGTTCCAGTAAACATCAAAGCCGCATCGTATAAGTTCATCAACAGCTCTGCTAAGTATGATCCTGTTGTTAAAAACTCCGCCGGAAAGGCATACTGTATTTAATCCTGTTTCTCTTTTTAAAGCCATAAAGGCCTTTATTATCATATCTGCCACCGCCATATGAAAGCCATATGCTATAGCATTTCTATCTGCGGTCTTAGTATTATAACACATGTATATATCTTTAAATAAGGAGACCTGATCAAAGATAAGTCCTTTATCAGTCTCGCTCATTTTAAATTCAAATTTCGGATAGTCTCTTTCACCGCCTTCTATAAAGCTCTGAGCGCGTTTCTCAAGATTTACCGCACATTCGCCCTCATAGGTGTTATAGCTGCAGACATCAAGCAGCGCAGATACAGCGTCAAAAAGCCTTCCCATACTTGAGGACCTGAAAGACCCTGCTCCAACTTTTTGAGCTGCCATCATCATTTTGAGGTTTTTGTCATCTGCAAAAAGAGCTTCATCCAACATTCCTTCACCGATACATTGCCCTATGTAGCAATTCATCGTCTGAACAGCGTTCTTGGCGGCTTCATCTCCGCCTACAAGATTCACATAAGAGAGATGCCCTTTTCTTGATGGGTTGCATTCATCTATAAAGACAAACTCCCCACCCCATATAGCTGCATCTTCCCCGTAGCCGGTTCCGTCAAAAGCCGCTCCAAGTGCAGAACTTAATCCATTTTCGGCCATAACGGAATATATATGGGCAAAATGATGCTGAAGCCTTAACTGTTTTAAGCCCATCTTCGATGCCATATATGATGATGCATAAAGCGGATGCAGATCACTTACAACTACTGTAGGTTTCAGTGAAAAGAGCTTTTCATAATGCTCCTTTACATGATTCCAAAACTCCATAATATCAATATCATTACTGAGGTCTGAAATATAATGAGTTGACAGAACTCTGTCTTTTTTTGCAAAGGATATCGTGTTCTTTAGATCTCCTCCGACTGCTATAACACACTCTTTGTTGTCGGCAAAAGACTCTTTTCCATCTATAACAAACGGCAAAGGTGCATAGCCTCTGGCCCTTCTGATAAACTGAACAGATTCTCCAAGATCGCTGTTTATTGTAAATACTACAGAATCGTCCTGAGCGATATTTATCTTTCTGTCGTGATAAAGAATTCCACCGATCTTATCAAGAAAAGTCTCCCGGAACAGATCGTCCTTATATATGATCGGATTTCCGGATATGTTGCCGCTACTTACAATAAGAGGTCCCACAGCATCGCATAGGATCCTGTGAATTCCTGCCGATGGAAGAAAAGCGCCTATATAACTGCTTCCCTTATCAACTTCAGAGGGAAAATCCTTTTTCTTTTTTATAAGAACTATAGGTCTTTCGGATGATTCCAAAAGTTCTTTTTCCTTGTCGCTTATATAAGCTGCATCTGATACAGCCTCTACAGATGAAAACATAACAGCAAAGGGTTTGTTCTCTCTTCCCTTTACTTTCCTAAGCTGCGCCGCCGCTTCGGATGTCGGAACGCAGATAAGCTGATATCCCGATACTCCCTTAAGACCGATGATCTTACCGCTCTTAAGGTCATTTATTGTCTCGCCTACAGCGTCTTCTTTTTCAAATTCAAGCTCATTATCATTTTCATCTATTTGCACATATTTCATCTGCGGGCCACATTCATGACATGAAATAGTCTGTGCATAATGTCTTCTGCCCTTCTTGTACTCATCAAGGCAATTCGGACACATGTCAAAATCGATCATTGTAGTCGTATCCCTGTCATAGGGAAGACTGTTTAGGATGCTGAACCTCGGGCCGCAAACTGCGCAGCTTATCAGCGGATGACGATACCTTCTGTTTTGCTTATCAAGAAGTTCGTTCATACAGTCATTACAGATACCTATATCCGGAAGAAATACAGGTATTTCATCACCCAGTTTTATCTCAGAACTTTCAATGATTGAAAAACCATCCGGAACCTCTGCATCTGCAGGTGCATCAAAGGCATTGACTGAAATAATATAAGCTCCCTTTGGCATCTCTTTTTCAAGCAAACAAATAAAAGAGGCAATATCTGCTTCCTTACCGGAAATAAGTATCTCGACAGCTGCCCCTATATTCTTAACATAGCCTTTAAAGCCGTATTCAGTTGCCTTTTCTGCAATAAAGGGGCGATATCCAACACCCTGAACCGCCCCTTTAACTGTTATGATTTTTATCATTATTTGTTTTCTGCAGGTGCTTCCTGCTTAGGTGCCTGAGCTGCCTGCGCTGCAGGAGCTGCTCCCTGTGCCTGAGCTGCCTGTGCTGCTTTTGCTGCAGCGGCTGCGGCTGCTTTTTCCTTGGCTGCCTTCATAAGAGCTTCCTGAGCTGCGATAGCCTTCTCT
>JAEEGI010030282.1_pt1 | contig 10182 bp, 9 predicted proteins | sample 8958751 | NCBI WGS metagenome assembly JAEEGI01 (sample SAMN16246545, study PRJNA631951) | gut metagenome | biome: gut microbiome; feature: rumen; material: KS-attached | host: Bos | place: Iran: Karaj | collected 2018-10 | reverse complement strand
CGCGGGACGGCGGCGCAGCAGGCGGCGCTCGTCGGGCGGCAGATGGCGCTTCCAGAATGCAAGCGCGCTCTGCTCCCAGCCCTCAGCCGACGTGCCCTTTCCCAGGCCGAAGCCGTTTCCGACACCGTCGTATTCATGGTATTCCGTGTCGATGCCACAAGCGGAGATGGCTTCGATGCGCTTACGCATCGTTTTCAGCAACGCCGGCGAGTCTTCGCTGCCCGCGCAGGCGAACGTGGGCGGTTCGCGGCGCGTATGATTAGCGTGAGCAGCGTACTGCATCACCAGCGCCGAAGGGCGCGGCAGTTCGTCGCCGCCGAAGGCGCGCGGACCGTAGCTGCTCAGGTAGGCCGCCGCCGCCGCGCCGTCAGAACTGCCCCACAGCGAGTAGCCTTCCCTGGCGACGCCCAGCTCTTCGGCGTGCGCGAAGACGAAGGAAATGGCCCGTGCCAGATCCTCGCAGATGTATTCCAGCTTGCCGGGCCGGTAATGCAGGACAAAGGCGTTGAAGCCCGGACGAAGCAGCTCGATCGCGCAGGGCAGCCCTTCGTGCAGCGTGGCCACGTACTCGCCGCAGCCGGGCACGATGATCGCAAACGGAGCGCCGAGGATGCCGCGGAAATAGAACAGGCCCGTTTTGGCCTTGGCCGTGTTTTTGCGCTTTTCCTTGGCCTGATAGATGTCGTAAAACGTGCGGATCTCGTGCTTGTGCAGCTTCATCAGAAAATTGAGCGCGAGGAGCGTCTCTTCGGTATCGATGCAGCAGTGGCGCGGAAAAAGCGGCGCGATCTGAGCGAGCGTCAGGTGACGCTCCTTTTCGCCAAGCGGCACGGGAAAGAGAAGCGGGCCGAAGCCTTTGAAAGCGTCACTGCGAATGACCTCATCGACGAGTGTGTCTGCGTTCATGGCGTTCAGCCTCCTTTGAAAAATAATGTGCGGACGAAAAGTCGCGCCGGAATGTCGTAAAATTTCTTTACGAAAAATTACTAAGCGTATTCTATCACACGTTTACGATTTGCGCCATAAGATTTTTCGTTTTTCTGCGTGAAAATTTAAAAAAGAGGCGATTGTCCGCGAATAGGCGCATGACAGTCGCCTCTTTGATCTTCTGAAATGATTTTAAATCAAAAGAAAGTCGGATAAAGTGTGTTTTTTACGAAACTCGTTTTCTATCCGTGGACTCGGCGCTTCGCATTTTAAGCGCGATGCGCGTCAAAATCGGCGCGGATGGCCGCGGCCGTCTCGTCGTCGGTGAGCACGGTGAGGGCGCTTTTGGCGATGATCTTGGCGCCGAGAAGGATGCGCGGATGGACCGACGGCGACGTGCAGGCCGCCAGAAAGTCGTGCGAATGTCCGGCCACGGTGCGGCCGCCCGTGATGTCGAGCTTGGGCTGGAGCGCCGGGCATTTCCACGACACGTTGCCCACGTCGGTCGAGCCCGACGGCGGGAAGGCGGCCACGGTCGGCTCGCCGAAGCTGTCGAACACGGCCTGGACCATGCGCTCGGCGGCGGGATTGACGTTCATGCAGTCAAAAGGTTCCTCGAACAGCTTCCAGCTCACCTTCGTGCCCGTGCAGAGAGCTGCGCCGCGCGCGCAGTCGAGGGCTTTGGCGATGAGGTCCTCCTCCATGTCCTGTTCGGGCGCACGGAGGTGGAAACGTGCCGTCGCCCGCTCGGGCACGATGTTGGGCGCGTCGCCGCCTTCGGTGACGATGCCCATGATGCGGACTTCGGGACGCAGGTGCTGGCGCCACATGTCGAGCGAGTCGAAGAGGATGCGCACGGCGTTGAGCGCGTTGACGCCCTTCCACGGGGCCGATGCGGCGTGAGCGCTTTTGCCCTCGAACGTGAACTCGTAGCCGCGGCAGGCCAGCGCACGGTAGGGAACGCCGCTCGTGCCGCCGGAGCAGTGGATCATCATCGCGAAATCGAGGCCGTCGAACGCGCCGCGGTCGGCCATGACGACTTTGCCGCCGTAAGTCTCCTCAGCCGGCGTGCCGAACACCTCGACCGTGCCGAAAACCTCGCCGAGGACCGCACGCAGCCCAGCAGCCGCTAGCAGCGTCATCGCTCCGTGGGCATTGTGTCCGCAGCCGTGTCCCAGCCCAGCCAGGGCGTCATACTCCGCCAGCAGGCCTACTCTCCGGCCGCCCGTGCCCAGCTTTGCGTGATAGGCTGTCTCGATGCCGAACGCCGGCGTGGTCACGTCAAAGCCGTACGCGCGCAGGAATCCGGTGTGTTTTTTCACGGCCTCGAACTCCTCGCCGCCCACTTCCGGATGCGCTCCCAGCCAGTCGCTGACGGCAAACGCCTCGGGTGCGGCGGCGTCGATCGCGGCCTCCGCTTTTTTCCACAAATCTTCGTTGAACATACTCGATTCCTCCAAAGGGAAATATATGCAGTTCTTTTATGTCCATTATAGCAAAAGAGCGCAAAAAAGAAGACGCCCGCGCAAAGCGGGCGTCTCTTGGAGAAAGGAGGAGGGGAATGGCATGGAGAACTCGGGATCAATCGTTATTGTTTGCCGTGGCGCCGACGATCAGAGCCAGAAGGAGCATCGCACCGCCTACTTTGAGCGCGGTGTCGTCGCTGCTCTTCTTCTTGTGATACTGCCGCGGCGGTTCGGGGCGGTGCTTGTATTCCGGCTGAGGCGGGGGAACGGGCCGGTGCGCGTGCGGAGAAGGCGGATTGCGGTGCGGCGCGGGAGCCGGAGGCGCTTTGTGAGGCGGAACGGCGGGGCCGCCGGGCTGATGCGAAGGGGCGGGCGCATTGTGATGCGGCTCAGGTTTGCCTGGATGATGCGGCTGCTGCGGAGCCGGTTTTGCGGGCGCCGGAGCAGGCTTTGCCGGAGCCGGTTTCTGTGGAGGATTGGGCTTTGCCGGGGCGGGCTTGGGAGCCGGCTTCTGCGGCTGAGGTTTGGCGGGAGCTTTCGGCGCCGCGTGTTTTGGCGGCTGCGGGGCGGCCAGAACGGCCAGAGGAGACGAGAAAACGAAAGAACCCATCAGCAGGGAAGTCATCACTACGCGTGTCAGTTTCATGGTCGTCAGTCCTTTCTTTAAAAACGCGGGAAGCGCCGGAGCGGCTCCCGAATCTGTGCTGTTTTTCACTGTGCCCGTAGTATAGCGCAAAAATTCCGTTTGTGCATTGTGGAAATTACGAATTTTGTTGGTGCGGATTCCGACAGGGGAAAATCATTGTTCTGCGTGAAACAGACGCGTAAAAACGAGCCGCCGTCTGAAATCCCGGACGGCGGCTCATTTCATTTGAAGAGTTACAGCTCCACGCTCTCGCCCGGAGCGAGGACGACGACTTTGCTGCTTCCCTCGCAGAGGGCAGCGAAGGCTTTCGGATCCTGCTTGATGGGCGGGAAGGTGTTGTAGTGCATGGGCACGGTCACTTTGGCGCCGATGACTTTGGCGGCGCGGGCGGCGTCGGCCGGTCCCATCGTGTAGAAGTCGCCGATGGGCAGCAGGGCGGCGTCGAGCTTCTCGTCGGCGAGAAGGGCCATGTCGCCGTAGAACGCGGTGTCGCCGGCGTGGTAGATCTTCTTTCCGCCGATCTCGATCACGAAGCCGCAGGCGAGCGCGCCGGGCAGTCCGCTGCCGTGGATGGCCTGGACCAGCTTGACGCGGCCGAACGGCAGCGGGATCCAGCCGCCGAGGTTGCCGAGCGCGGCCGTAACGCCGTTTTCACCCATCAGTCCGGCCTGTTCGGCCACGCCGACGACAGTCGCGCCGGTGCGCTTGGCGATGGCGATGGTATCACCGATGTGGTCGCCGTGGTTGTGCGAGACGCAGATGAAATCGGCGGGCACTTCGTCGGCCTTGGCGGCGGCCAGCGCGTTGCCGGTCAGGAACGGATCGGTGAGCACATGGTATTTGCCGTCGAACAGGTCAAAGCAGGCGTGTCCTAAAAACGTCAGTTTCATGGATGATTCCCCCCTGAAGGATTTTTGGTGCTTTCATTGTAGCACACTCGAAAAAACGATGAGCGAGGAGATAATAGTTTCACGTGAAACTTTTATCTCGCCGCAAAGCGGCGCCTCATATTCTTTGAGCCTTCGTGACTTTGTGTTCAAGGTTCTGAACCAAAAGCCGCCTAGTCGTCGTACGTCTTTCCGCCCTCGATCGTGCGCTTGATCTGCGACGGCACGGGCGGGCAGCCCTTGCAGAACAGGTATCTGTCGCGGAAGTTTGCCGTGCAGTTGCCGACCAGCACCACTTCGCCCTCAGCAGCGCGGAGCTCCTCTTCTTTCAGACCGTTCCCGCAGGCGATCGTGATGCGTCCCTTGCCGGGGAAATCGCCGTGATGATAGCGTATGAACTGCAGGATCGCCGCGTGGCAGCCGCTGCACGCACCTCGTTCGAGCATGGAAAACTGCGGGTAGTTCAGCCCCAGGTCCTGTTCGCTGGCGCGCACAAAGCGCTTGCTCCACTTGAGATAATCCTCGGGAAAGACGCGGATGTCGCTCTCGTTCAGCCCCTTGTTCTCGCGCACGAGGTCGATGTGCGGCGCATCGGCGGGAGTCATGCCCATCAGCCGCAGGCAGACGATGTCGGCGGCGGCGGGCGATTTGGAAGCGACGGCGAGATTCATTTCCACCGGCGTGCCGCCCGACGGGCCGAAACCCTCCATGCACACCGTGCCGTCGACGAGCGCGTAATCGGCGTAGCAGATCTTGGCCAGATCCATGATGCCGTAGTCGAGGCATTTGCCGCGTGCGTTTTCCGGCAGCGGCTTGAAGATGCGGTGCAGCCGAGTCTTGTCGCGCTGGTAAAGGCAGCCCTTCATGTTCTTGATGCTGAGCGTGGCGCCGGCGTACATGTGCGTTTTCATGACGGGCACGGAAACGACGCGGTCCACCTCGAAGGCCAGTTTCGACAGCTTCAGCTTTTCCACCATCACGGGAGCGGGGATCTCCCGCTCCTGAATGCCGGAATCGTCGAGGTTGAGACATTCCACGCCCTCTTCCTCGCACACCTGCCAGATGCCGACGCTTTTCAGCGCCTCGATCGTGTCGGTGCCGACGATCGAGCTGTCGCCCACGTAGAGTTTTTTGACGTTTTTGTCCTTAAAGAAGCGGATCAGACCGCGAACGATCTCCGGATGCGTGCACAGGCCGCTGGCCGCCTGGCCTTTGAAGCCGGCGTTCACCTTGAGCAGGACCGACAGCGCCGAAGCGTCCTCGTCGAAGACCTTCGCCATTGCCTCATAGGCGTTGCGCGCGGCGTCGTCTCCTTTGACGACGAATACGTCGGTCATCGCGCTAGTCGTCCTTCAGCTGCTCGACCATCTTCTGCACGCGCTCCGGCGGCTCCTTGGTGATCAGACTGACGACCACTTCAAGGATGCCGGCCACGAAGAAGGCCACGAACGTGAGGTGGAGGATCTTGTAATAGCCGGCCGCGAACCACCAGGCCGAGCCCGCGAAGCCGCCGATCAGGCCGGCGATCGCGCCCTCGCGCGTGGCGCGCTTCCAGTACAGGCCCAGCAGGATCACGGGCGCGAATGTGGACAGGCCGCCCCACGCCCACCAGTTGACCCAGAGGATGCCCTCGAACGGGTTGAAAGCGATCCACACGGCCGCGACGCCCACGACGAGCGCCGTGATGCGGCCGACTCTGACGACGGAGCGGTCATCGGCCTGGCCGCCCTTGAGCATCTTGTTGTAGAAGTCCTGGCAGACCGTCGTGTTGACCACGTGCATCAGCGCGTCGGCCGACGACATCACCGCGGCGAGGATGGCCGCCGTGACCATGCCGACGAGGAACTTGGGCGTGTAGGTCATGATCAGCTGGATGAAGTTCGTGTTCTTGTCGGCCGAATCGGGGAACAGCACCGTGCAGGCAAGGTTGATGAACAGCGTCACGAACAGCATGAACACGCCCGTCAGGCCCGCGACCATGGCAGACTTGCGCGAATCCTTCGGATTCTCCATGCCCATGAACATCTGCACCAGCTGCGGCTGGCCCATGTAGCCGAGCAGGCCGGCCGAGAGCAGGCCGACGATCGTCAGCGGGTTGATCCAGATGTTCATCTTGGCCGGATTGGCCTTGGCCACCGCGGCGAACACGTCGCTGACGCCGCCCACCTGATTGAAGACGACGTACGTGCCGACGAGCACGGCGAAGATCATCAGGCAGCCCTGGATGAAGTCGGTCCAGACCACGGCGAGGAAGCCGCCGGCCGACGTGTAGAGCGTGACGATGATGGTGGCGAGGATGATCGCCATCTTGTAGTCCCAGCCGAGGATGACCTTGAACGTGGTGCCCGCGGCCATGAACTGCGAAGCCATGTACACGGTGATCGAGATGAAGATGATGATCGCCGAGATGAAGCGGATCAGCTTCTTGTCCTCGTCGTAATAGCGGGCTTCAAGAAGGTCGACGAAGCTCTTCGCGCCCGAGAGCGCCGTGAAGCGGCTGACCTTCTTGGCCAGCGCGAAAAAGTTGACGAACGGCGCAAAGCCTGACGAGATCGACGTCCACACAGCCGCCAGCCCCATGCCGGCTACCTGCGACGACCAGGCCGTGAACAGCCAGCCGCTCAGGCCGGCCGCCTGGTGCGCCATCGACGTGAGCAGCACGCCGAAGCGTCTGCCGCCGATCAGATAGTCCTTTGACGACTTCACGCTCTTGGAAGCCCGCCAGCCGATGAACAGCATCAGCGCCATGTAGGCCACGATGACCGCGATAACGATACCCATTTTCCTTGCCTCCGGTAATAGATTTACGAACGAAAAAGCCGCGTCAGCGCGGCTTTAACTCTGTACAGTGATGTTACCTCGAAGACGAAAATTTTGCAAGGAAAAAAATACGGCCGCGCCGGGATGGTTTCGTTCCACGTGAAACGTTCCGGCGCGGCCGCGCGATGTTCGGTTATTTTTTCTTCGTTTCCGCATCGTCGGCGCTCATGCCGTCGGCGATGTCAAGGTCGATGACGCCCGCGTCGAGGTCGACGCCGCTGGCGTTCTCGTCGGCGGTTGAGGCTTCCTCGTCGTCGCCGTCATCTGACTTGACAGAGATGCCCAGCCCTTCGGCCGCTTCTTCGAGCACGGTCTTGCGGATCTCCTCAAGCATGTCGGGGTTCTTGTCGAGGAACTCGGCGAGGCGGTCCTTGCCCTGGGCGATCGTCTCGCCCTTGTAGGTGAGCCACGACCCCTTGCGCTTGACGACGTTCGCGTCGATGGCCATATCGACGATCGACATCGTCAGCGGGATGCCCTTGCCGTAGATGAGCGAGCAGTGCGCGGTGCGGAACGGCGGCGCCTGCTTGTTCTTGACGACTTTGACGTACAGCTCGTGTCCGATCACGTCGTCGCCCTTGGTGATCTGCTTGCCGCGCTTCACTTCGACGCGCACGGAAGTGTAGAACTTGAGGGCGCGGCCGCCGGTGGTGGTCTCCGTGGGACCTTTGCTGTAGCCGGTGGGGATGGTGGAACGCAGCTGGTTGATGAAAACGACGACGCAGTTGCTGCGCGAGATGGAAGCGGTGAGACGGCGCAGACCGTACGACATCAGTCTGGCGTGCAGGCCGACCTGGCTCTCGCCGATGTTGCCGTCGATCTCGTTCTGCGGCGTGAGGGCGGCGACGGAGTCGACGACGATGATGTCCACGGCGCCGCTGCGCACGAGCGTCTCAAGGATGGCGAGCCCCTGTTCGCCGCTGTCCGGCTGCGACAGATAGAGCTTTTCCACCTGCACGCCGAGCGTGGCCGCCAGCCGCGGATCGAGCGCGTGTTCGGCGTCGATGAACGCCGCCACGCCGCCGGCCTTCTGTGCTTCGGCGATGGCGTGCAGCGCCAGAGTGGTCTTGCCGCTGCCTTCGGGGCCGAACACCTCGACGATGCGGCCGCGCGGGAAGCCGCCGATGCCCAGCGCCACGTCCACGGGCAGGATGCCGGTGGGGATCACGTCCACTTTGACGTTCGACCGTTCGCCCATCAGCATGATCGAGCCGTCGCCGTACTTGGCGCGGATCGCGTCAAGTGCCTGCTCGAGCACCTCTTCGCGGGTCAGCGTCTTCTTGCCTTTTTCCTTCTTTTCAGCCAAGAGTAGTTCCTCCTTTGAAATGATTCGTTCGGTTTAAACCTGATAAATGGACAGCGGTGAATAGCGCGCTCCTGACGGGGAGAGGACGCTGCGCATGAAGATGACGCGGTCGGGCTTCCAGCTCCGGCCCGTCAGCTTCCATTCGGGCAGCAGGTCGAGCCTTGCCGCGCGCGGATCTCCGAAACGCGCCAGCGTGAGGTGCGGCGAAAATCTCTTGTCGTCCGGCTCCAGTCCTTCGTTCTGACAGGCGCGCTCGATCAGCTCGTTCAGCGACCGCACGGCGGGAATGCCGCCGCCCAGTCCGGCCCAGAGCACGCGCGGCGGCCGGCCGAACGTCCCCGTGTTTTCCAGCGACAGTTCCGGCATCGCTGCCAGCGCCTCGCGGACGGGTGCGGCAAGACGGCGGTCGAGCGCTGACGCGGTCTGTTCGGATATTTCGCCGCAGAAGCGCAGCGTCACGTGCAGGTTGAATCTCGGCACAAAGCGCGCGCCGGTCACGCGGTTTTCGCGGAATTTCATATCCGCCTCGCGCAGCCACAGCGCCAGATCGTTCAGCAGCGGCTCGGGCAGCGGCAGGCAGAAAAAGGCGCGGATCGGTTTCATCGGCGCGCTCCGCCGGCGGCGTCAAGCAGCAGTTCCAGGGCGTAGATGACCGTCTGTGCGCGCACGGCCGCTCTGTCGCCGTCGAAGCGGCGCATTTCGGCGGTCGTGCCGTCTGCCGAAGCGAGGCCGAACCACACCGTGCCGACGGGCTTTTCCGCGCTGCCCCCGTCGGGGCCGGCGATGCCCGTCACGGACACGGCCAGATCGGTCCCGACCAGACGCCGGGATCCTTCGGCCATGGCCCGGGCGCAGGACGCGCTAACGGCGCCGTCCGTGCGCAGAACGCTTACCGGCACGCCGAGCACGTTCTGCTTGACGGAGTTGTCGTAGCTGACGATGCCGCCGTAAAAACATTCGCTGCTGCCCGGAACGGCTGTGATCGCGCCGGCGATCAGACCGCCCGTGCACGACTCGGCCGTGGCGACCGTGAGGTGCGCGGCGCAGGCGGTCTCTTTGAGCCGTGCGGCCAGATCGGCGATGACCTCTTCGGGCGGCATCAGAACGGCCACCAGCCTTCGATGAAGACCTTGCGCAGGATCAGCAGCAGCAGGCCGGCCAGAAATCCGCCGACCAGGTCGTCGAGCATGATGCCGAGGCCGCCGGGCGCTTTCTCGCAGGCGCTGACGGGCCACGGTTTGAGGATGTCGAAGAAGCGGAAGAGGATGAAGCAGGCGATGAAATATCTCGCCGTCTCGTCGTGAAAGCCCGCTCCGGCGATGTGACCGACGGTGGCGAGCAACTGTCCGGCCACTTCGTCGATGATCACTTCGCCGGGATCGGTGCGGCCGCTCATCTTTTCATAGGCGCCGGCTGCCCAGACGCCGATCGCCGACAGAGCGACGATGACGGCCAGACGCGCGGGGAGCGGCAGGAAGATGGCTGCCACGGCGCCGACAAAGCTGCCGGCCGTGCCGGGCGCGACTTTGACGATTTTGCCCAGGCCGAACACGGTGGCGATCATGCCGGCGGGCGTGAAAACGGGATTTTTAGTCATGAATCATTTCTCCTGACAGATCGTATTCGGACGAGCCGGTGATCCTGACGCGGATCATGTCGCCCGGAAGCGCGCTCTCCGCGCCGCTCACGGCGACTTCGCCGTCGATCTCGGGCGCGTCGCGGTAGCTGCGGCCGATGCGTTCGCCGGTCTCTTCGTCGACGGCGTCGATGAGGACATCGAGCGTTTTGCCGACGAAACGCGCCTGACGGGACAGCGAGACTTCCTGCTGAAGCTCCATCAGCTCGTTGTAGCGCGCCGTCTTCTCCTCTTCGGGGATCTGATCGGGGAACGTTGCGGCCGGCGTGCCGTCCTCGGGCGAATAGGGGAATGCGCCGAGGCGGTCGAAGCCGATCTCCTCGACGAAATCGAGCAGCTTGTCGAACTGAGCCCGCGTTTCGCCGGGAAAGCCGACCATCAGCGTGGTGCGGAAGGCGAAATCGGGATTGAGCGCGCGGCCGGTCTTGAACAGCTCGCGGATGTGCTTTTCCACGGGCGGCCGGCGCATAGCGCGCAGGATGCCGTCGTCGATG
>JAEEGI010030280.1_pt1 | contig 10182 bp, 7 predicted proteins | sample 8958751 | NCBI WGS metagenome assembly JAEEGI01 (sample SAMN16246545, study PRJNA631951) | gut metagenome | biome: gut microbiome; feature: rumen; material: KS-attached | host: Bos | place: Iran: Karaj | collected 2018-10 | reverse complement strand
GCAAACGTGCAGAGAAAGACCTTAACAGCGGATATCTGAAACACTTGGAAACATACCTGAATTACTTTTTTTGTCGCGAGGTGACGTATTTTGAGGGTGTCATGCCCGCATGTTTCTTGAAGAAACGGGTAAAATGCTGCGGGTACTCGAAGCCCAGGTCATCGGCCGTCTGCGTCACCGACCGTCCCCCGACCAGCAGGCTCTTGGCACGGTCGATGAGGAAACGCTGGATGATGCGTGTGGGGCTGTCGCCTGTGGCGCTGCGCACCACGTCACCGAAGTAGCTGGATGAGAGGCACAGCTCCGATGCGCAATACTTGACGTTGGGCAGACCGTACTTGAATTGCAACTGCCGCTCGTAGTAATTCGTCAGCACATGCTGGAAACGCGTCAGCAGGTCGCTTTTCTTCCACGCTACAGATTCAAACTGGCGTTGATAGAACAGCAGGCAGTAGTCGCACACCAGCACGATATAGTCCTGTACAATCCGGTCGGTGAGTGCCGTTTGGTCACGATGCTTGATGAACCTGCGAATTAGTTGCATCAGTTGCCACATCAGCTGCTTCTCGCCTTCGGTCGTTTGCAGCGCTTCGTTCACGTTATAGGAGAAGAAATGATAGTCGGTGAGCCGTTCTTCAAACACCGTGCCGCGCATGAATTCGGCATCAAACAGCAACACCCAGCCGTGATACAACTCACGGTGGCCATCGTCGGCCTTGCCGATAATCTGACCAGGGGACGCCGCTGTCAACGTGCCCTTGGAGGTGTCATAGCCTCCCATGCCATAGGTCGCCTCGGTCGGGAAATTGTCCTGCACGAAGATGGCGTACACTCCCATCTTGGTGAGCATGTGATGTATCTTGCCCAACTCGTCAAAGTGGACGACACACACCATCGGGTGCAAGACTGGTGCATCGAACTCCCTGGCAAAGTCATTGGCGTTATTGATGTGAACAAGTTCTCTCATTGGTGTACAAAGGTAATATTTTTTATCCAAAACCCGAAATGAATGATGAAAAATGGCAAAACTGGTAGATTTTCAAGTATTTTGGATAACTGATGGCCACCAGGAAGATAGTAATTTTGCATCGTTAAGTTAATGACAACAGTTATGAGTATGAAAAAGATTTCACGAAACATCCTGCTGCTGACCACAGTGTTGCTGGGTGGCTTGATGTTGGCCTGTACAGGAGCGAATGAAAACAATCAAAATGACGAGAATATGAAAACGACATTGAATTTGACAAAGGAATGGGACAAGACGTTCCCGCTAAGCGACAAAGTTGAGCACAAGAAGGTGACCTTCACCAACCGTTACGGCATTGAACTTGCTGCCGACATGTACACTCCGAAGAATGCCCAGGGCAAACTGGCGGCGATTGCGGTATCTGGACCGTTTGGTGCTGTGAAGGAGCAGTCGAGTGGACTGTATGCCCAGCATATGGCAGAGCGTGGCTTTCTGGCCATTGCTTTTGACCCCTCGTTCACTGGCGAGAGCGGTGGCGAGCCCCGACGCATGGCTTCGCCCGACATCAATACCGAGGACTTCCTTGCTGCCGTCGATTTCCTCTCGGTGCAGGACAATGTGGATCCCGAGCGCATCGGTATTATCGGCATCTGTGGTTTTGGCGGCATGGCAGTAAACGCTGCAGCCATCGACCCGCGCATCAAGGCCACGGTCGCCTCGACAATGTACGACATGAGCAAGGTAAATGTAGAGGGTTACTTTGCCAGTGAGGATACCAAGGAACAGCGCATGGAGAAGCGTCGTGCTATTGCTGCCCAGCGCACTGCGGACTACAAGGCTGGTACCTACAAACGTGCTGGTGGCGTAGTAGACCCGTTGCCCGAAGATGCTCCCTGGTTCGTCAAGGACTATTATGATTATTATAAGACCAAACGCGGCTACCATGAGCGCAGCGGCAACTCCAACGATGGATGGAACGTCATCGGATGCCAGTCGTTCATGAACCAACCGTTGCTCGCTTGGGCCCATGAGATTGAGAATCCCGTGCTGCTCATCCACGGCGAGAAGGCTCATTCGCGCTATTTCTCGGAGTATGCCTTCGAGAAGATGACCGGCAAGCATGTGGAAGGTGTGAGTGCCAAGGAGGGTAATAAGGAACTGATGATTATCCCCGGAGCCTCGCATGTGGACCTTTATGACGACAAGGCAGGAGTCATCCCCTTCGACAAAATTGAAACCTTCTTTAAAGAGAATCTGAAATGAGTATCTTGAAACACTGGATGCTGACCATCATATTGCTGGCGGCATCCTTTTCAACTAACGCACAGAAAATGGAACTGACCAACAGACAACAAGCGCTCGTGGCTATCGCTGCCAACGAGGCAAGAGGCAACATGGAAGGGCTGAAACAAGCCTTGAACAATGGTTTTGACAATGGACTGACCGTCAGCGAGGCCAAGGAAGCCCTGTCGCAACTTTACGCCTACACGGGTTTTCCCCGCTCACTGAATGCGCTCGGCGCATTGCAGCAGGTTATCAAGGAACGTGAAGCCGAGGGCAAACAGACTGAGCCTGGCCGTGAAGCCGACCCGCTTCCAAAGGACTATGATGCCCTCAAGCAGGGAACAGCCGTGCAGACGCGACTCTCGGGACAGCCTTTCAACTACACTTTTGCCCCCCAGACCGACTATTATCTTAAAGCGCATCTCTTTGGAGACATCTTCGCCCGTAATAACCTCTCCTTTGCTGACCGCGAGATTGTCACCGTGTCGGCCATCTCTGCTCTGCAGGGTTGTGAGCCGCAGTTGAAGGCTCACGTCAGCGGGGCCAGGAATATGGGCGTGAGTGACGGACAGTTGCACGAAATCCCTGCTGTGCTGCGCGACCAGGTCGGTGAGGCCGAGGCCGTACGTTGTGAGCGTGCTGTCGCTGAGGTGTTCAATGAGCCCTCACAGGCAGTCAACACTGTCGATTTCAATGTGTGGCCCCAGGGTGAGCCCAACCCCTACGGACAATTCTTCACGGGCAACAGCTATCTCGCTGATATGGGAGGTGGCTTGTTCAACGTGACCTTTGAGCCCGGTTGCCGTAATAACTGGCATGTCCACCACCGCCAGGTGCAGGTGCTCATCTGTGTCGCTGGGCGTGGATGGTATCAGGAATGGGGCAAAGAGGCTGTCGAGATGACTCCCGGTACCGTCATTGCCATCCCTGCCGAGGCCAAGCATTGGCACGGTGCTGCCCGCGATTCGTGGTTCCAGCATCTGACCTATCACACCAATGTCGAAAAGGGCGCCAGCAACGAATGGCTGGAACCCGTCACCGATGATATCTACAACAAACTTAAATAATCATCAACAGCTTATTTCAACAGATTCAAATTATCTATGTAAAATGCGATTAGTGGCTAGAGAGCAATCTCTAACCACTAATCTTTTTAATTATAAATCTCTAATATTTAAGCGTTTAACGCTTAACCTTACCCCACTTGGCAGCCAGGCTTGACGGGACCCGTCGGACCGATGACCACAAGGCGTCCGCCAGCGTCCTCGGCACTCAGAATCATGCCCTGGCTCTCGATGCCCTTAAGTTTGCGGGGCGGGAAGTTGGCGATGAAGCACACCTGCTTGCCCACCAGATCCTCGGGCTCATACCACTTGGCGATGCCGCTGATGATGGTGCGACCTGCCATGCCGTCGTCGATGGTGAACTTCAACAGTTTGTCGGCCTTTTTCACCTTTTCGCACTCCAAGACGGTACCCACGCGGATGTCGAGCTTGGCAAAGTCGTCGATGGTGCACGACGTAGTGACGGGCTTGGGTTTGAAGTTGTTGATGATATTCTCCTGCTTGATGCGCTCCAAGCGGTCAATTTGTGCCTGGATGACGTCGTCCTCGATTTTCTCAAACAGCAGTACGGGCTGCTCCAACTGACGTCCGGCAGGAAGGATGTCGATGCTGCCCAAGCGGTTCCATTCAGCCTGCTCCATACCGATCATGCTGCGCAGCTTAGATGAACTGAAGGGCAGGAACGGCTCGAAGGCGATAGACAGGTTGGCAGTAATCTGCAGGGCCACGTTCATGATGGTCTGCACGCGGGCCATATCTGTCTTGGCAAGTTTCCAGGGCTCGGTGTCGGCGAGGTACTTATTGCCGATGCGGGCCAGGTCCATAGCGTCCTTCAGGGCCTCGCGGAAGTGGAAATGCTCGATGTGGTCGCTCAATACAGTCTTAACATTCTTGAATTCCTCGATGGCAGCACGGTCCACGTCGGTGAGTTCACCGGCTTCGGGCACGATGCCTTCACAGAACTTGTGGGTGAGCACCAGGGCGCGGTTCACGAAGTTACCCAGGATAGCAACCAACTCGTTATTGTTATTGGCCTGGAAACCTTTCCAGGTGAAGTCGTTGTCCTTGGTCTCGGGAGCGTTGGCGGTGAGCACATAGCGCAGCACGTCCTGCTTGCCAGGGAAATCCTGGAGGTACTCATGCAACCAAACAGCCCAGTTGCGGCTGGTCGAAATCTTGTCACCCTCGAGGTTGAGGAACTCGTTGGCAGGCACATTGTCGGGCATGATGTAGCCACCGTGGGCTTTCATCATGGTGGGGAAGATGATGCAGTGGAACACGATGTTGTCCTTGCCGATGAAGTGAATCATGCGGGTCTCGTCATTCTGCCACCACTGCTGCCATGTGCCCCAGCGCTCGGACTGGGCATCGCACAACTCCTTGGTGTTGCTGATGTAGCCGATGGGTGCGTCAAACCACACATACAGCACCTTGCCCTCTGCTCCCTCGACAGGAACGGGGATACCCCAGTCCAGGTCGCGTGTCATGGCACGGGGCTGCAGTCCGTTGTCAAGCCACGACTTGCACTGGCCATACACATTGCTGCGCCACTCCTTGTGACCCTCGAGAATCCACTCCTTGAGCCAGTCCTCATATTCGTTGAGAGGCAGGAACCAGTTGGTGGTGTCCTTGAGGACGAGAGGATGGTCGCTGTCCTTGGCGTGCGGGTTAATCAGCTCGGTGGGGTCCAGGTCACGGCCGCAGCCATCCTCGCACTGGTTGCCCTTGGCGGCGGGATGGTGGCAGTATGGGCATTCGCCCTCTACATCACGGTCGGTGAGGAATTTGCCGTCCTGCTCGTCATAGAACTGCTTGGTCACCTTCTCGATGAGTTTACCATCGTCATAGAGTTTGCGGAAAAACTCGGCGGCAAACTGATGATGCGTCTTGCTGGTCGTGCGGCTGTAGATATCATAGGAAATACCGAAATCATCGAACGAATCCCTAATCAAACTATGATAGCGGTCAACGACCTGTTGCGGGGTGATGCCTTCCTTGCGGGCGCGTTGGGTCACGGGCACACCGTGCTCATCGCTGCCACCCACAAACAGCACGTTCTCACCTTTCAGGCGCAGGTAACGCACATAGATGTCGGCAGGTACATACACACCAGCCAGATGGCCGATGTGGACAGGACCGTTAGCATAAGGCAACGCTGTAGTCACCAGCGTACGCGCAAACTTTTTCTCTTTCTCCATGATGATATCGTTGTTAGATTGTTAATTTCCTATTTGGGGTGCAAAGGTACGAAAAAGTTTCTACTTTACGTTCCCTAGCTCTTAGTTTTTAAATATCAATGCTTAAAGTGAGCCGTCAGGGATGGTTTTACCGTTGATTCCTCAAAGGCGCGAGTCAGCAAAAAAGGGTGGGGCGGAAAAGTTAATGATGTGTTAAAATCCAAAGCATTATCCTGTTGCAAAGGTAGTTAACAGATATAATCAAGTCATGCTCGCTTCGCTCGCAGTTTATAGTTTAAAGAAAGAAAACAATAAGTACAATAATAACAATGCTATCCAGATTCACATCCTGCGGAGCTAATGCGAATTTCACTAATCTCACACGTGTTGTCTACAATTACAAATCGCGGAATTAGTTAGATTCGTGAAATTAGCATTAAAAATGGGCAGCGGATGCCATTGTAATTATTGTACTTATTGTCTTCCTTTTGTCAGAGCGCGAATGGCTCAGACGATTCAGAATAATCTGTTGTGAGGATTACTTCACGAGGATCTTCTTGCCGTTGTGGATGTAGATGCCGTTGGCGGGAGCCTCGGTGGGAACACCCATCATGTTATAATACAGACCGTCGTTGTTCTGAGCGGCGTTGACCTCCTCGACAGCAGTGTTGCCATCCTGATGCGGGGGCATGAAGATAACGAGGCCCTTGCTGGGGTCATCGACCTGGTGATAGATAACCTCCTCGATGTTCTCCTCGGTCTGCTCTTCCACGTTCCAGGTGTTGCCCTGTGCCCAAACGGTGTTAGTGCCGTTGTTGTACAGGTCGTAGAAGACGCCGCCGTTGCCGTTGTTCACGAAGGTGTTGTTACCGGGGTTGTAGTCCTCGGCATCACGATTCTCGGTTTTGCCCAGGTTGACATTGGGTGCGCCGGTAACGATAGTAATGCCCCACAGGCCGCCTTCCATCCAGTTGCCCTCGATGTAGATGTTACTCTCGCTGCTGCTGTCATAGACGCTGATGCAGCTGCCGCCGTTAGCGGGGGTGTTCTCGTAGCAGTTGTCAATAATCTTGTTGTTCTTGATGAAGGCGTCAATGCTGCCGATGGTAGTGATGCCATAACGGTTCTCGGTGACATAGTTGTCCTCAATATAGAGTTTGCCGGTATGGCCCATACCCATCATGTTGCTCACGCCGATCCCGCCCGAGAGGTTAAACTGACCGCCAATCACCTGGTTGCCAATGATGTGCATGTCGTAATCGCCAGCGCAGGTCATGTTAATCTGGGGCTTGTTGCGGTTGCTGGTGGTGTTGTGCCAGAAGAGGTTGTTGCGGATGATGATGCCCACGGGGTTGGTGGCGCCACAACCGATGGCGTTGACAGTGTTCTCGATGAAATAGCAGTTCTCGATGATGTTGTTGTCACACGAGGCATTGAAGGCGATGGCACCTGTGCTCGATGACTTGCCGTTGTGTAAGGTGAAGGTGCAGTTGTCGGCATGCAGGCTGCTGTTAGCGCCACCGAAGACGACGCCCACATACTCGAAGGTCACGTTCTTGACGTTGGCGTTGCCGTTCTCGCCCAGCATCCAGAAGCCCTTGGGATTGCTGCCCTCGGTGTCGCGGGTAACGACAGCGGTGTCGGCGGGAGCGAAGTCGGCGTTACCGTTCACGGTAATCTGTACGCCGTTGGCCATCTTGATGATGGCGTTGTTGTCCATTTGCAGCACATCGCCCTCGCTGATGGTGAAGTTGGTGCTCACGAGATAGGAGCCGTCGTCCTGCAGGGTCACGCCGGTGCCTTCAATCTGGCTCAGGGCGTTAAAGGTGTACACGTTGCCGGTGCCGTCGCTCACGAAGTCATCGGCCATTGCTCCAGCAGCTACAGCCGCCATGAGCAGGAAAGAGTAGAATTTCTTCATAAAAACAGTAGTAGTTTATAGTTATTAATAAATGGTTGGCAAGACATAGTTTGTCCTACACTTGGGCACAAAGATACTCATTTATTTAGAATTAGAAATGAATGAGCCGTGCCATAATTCGCTTTCGGCTATTTTATTCGCCCTTGTGGCGCACAATCAAGCGAATTAGCGCAATGATGGCACGGCTCAATCTAATATATTCCAATCAATCAGTCATCACCAAGCAACAGATTTATAAGTGCTGTCACTTCAGCGATGCCCACAGCACCAGAGAACATGCCATCGGAATATATAGAACTGATTCGTTGCTCCAATCGTTGTTGGCCGAAGATAGGCAGCACAGACGTTTTATGCAATCGAAATCGTTCCTTTTCTTAAAAAACATGACTTGAATCTGTAGAGTAATTGCAATATTTGTTATAACTTTGTAACCAAATTTTCATCATAACACTAACACTATTGTTCAATGGATTACTCCTTTGTCGATTTTCTTGCCTTGTTAGGCGCCGTGTGTCTGTTCCTCTACGGAATGAAGATCATGAGTGAAGGTTTGCAGAAAACCGCTGGTAGCCGCTTGCGCTCCATCCTGGCATGGATGACCAAGAACCGTTTCCTTGCTATCGTTACCGGTGTTGTCATCACCGCATTGATTCAGAGTTCATCGGCGTCGGTGTCGATGGTAGTCAGCTTTGTTAACGCCGGCCTGATGCCGCTGGAACAGTCGCTGGCGGTGAGCTTCGGTGCAGCACTGGGTACCACGTTTACCGAGTGGATTATCGCCATCTTTGGCTTCAAGGTCAAGATGTCGGCTTTCCTGCTGCCCTTGCTGGCGTTTGCGGTGCCCATGCTCTTTATCAAGAAGAATAACTACAAGAACGTCGGTGAATTGCTCATCGGTTTTGCGTTCCTGTTCATGGGTCTGGATGCCATCAGCGCCAATGTGCCCGACTTGTCCAAGTCGCCCGAGATCTTTGCCGGTCTGCAGCAATACACCTCGATGGGCTTCCTGTCCATCCTGGTTTTCACTCTTGCGGGTTGGGTCGTTACCATGCTCATCCAGTCCAGTGCTGCCACGTTTGCCATTGTGCTGATTATGGCGGCCAAGGGATGGGTGTCGTTTGACATTGCCTGTGCGATGGTGCTGGGTGCTAGCATCGGTACCAGTATCACGCCGCTGCTCGCTTCGTTGGGCGGTAATGCCGAGGCCAAGAAGGCAGCGTTGGGCCACGCCCTGTTCAACCTGTTCGGTGCCGTGTGGGTGCTGATTATCTTCCAGCCCTTCGTGTCGATGGTGACATGGGTGGTCAGGGACCTGTTCAGTCTGGGTGACCCGTTGGCATTATATAATAGTGTAAAGAGTGGAGCCTCGGTCGAGGAAGGCGCTCTGATGCAGGAACAGGTGGCGATGTCCATCGGTATGACGATGTTCCACACCATCTTCAAGTTTTGCAACCTGTTGATTATGATTTGGTTCACCAAGTTGTATGTCAAGTTGCTCAATGTGCTCATCAAGAGCAAGAAGAAAGAGGACGAGGAATTCCAGTTGAAGTATATCCAGGGTGGTCTGATGAGCGCCAGCGAGTTGAATATCGACCAGGCACAGAGGGAAATCGTCGTGTTTGCTGGACGTGTCGAGCGCATGCTGGGTATGGTTAAGGAACTCGTGCATACCAAAACCGGTACCCCCGAATTCAACAAAATCTTGTCACGCATCCAGAAGTATGAGGACATTACCGACCGCATGGAGTTTGAAATCGGCAGTTACCTCAACAAGGTGCTGGACGGACGTTTGAGCAGTCAGGCCAAGTCCCGTGTCGCAAGCCTGCTGAGCATCATCAGCGAGCTGGAGAGCATCGGCGACAGCTGCAACAACATTGCCAAGGCCCTTGTGCGCAAGGAAGAGGCCGACGCCCACTTCAACGAGTACAACTATGCCAATATCGATGAGATGCTGCGTCTCGTGAGCGAGGCGATGACCAATATGCTCATGGTGCTTACCGACATCGACAATGTCACCGCCGAGGACCTCATGCGCAGCTACAACAAGGAGCGCGAAATCAACAACTTCCGCAACGCTTGCCGCACCGAGAACATCGAGAACGTCAACCAGAAGAAATATCCCTACAAGGCGGGTATCTTCTACATGGACATCGCGTGCGAGGCCGAGAAACTGGGCGACTTCATCGTCAACGTCATCGACAGCATGGAGGATATCATGCGCCGCAGCTCGTCGGTCACCAGTGGCCTGCCTATCGGCGAATTGAACCCCGAGAAGACAGCCATGGGCACCAAATAAACCGTCCCTGGACAGAAGACTAGTCACAATAAAGTGAACCCCAAAAGTAGGACAAATACTTTTGGGGTTCTTTTTAATCAGTTTAATGAATACTAATTGAGGAGAATGCCAATCAGCGCCGTCACATCCGAGATAGTGATGTCGTCATCACCGTCGATATCAGCATTGGCTATCTGAACCTGAGACGAATCACTTGAGAGCAGATAGTTAATGAGTGAGGTCACGTCATCAATGTTGACATTGCCGTCATTGTTGACATCCCCAGTGAGCTCCGTTAGACTGGGGTCGGGAACAAATTTGATGACCATGTCTTGGTAGGAATTGAATTGCAAGCCTCGCACATCAAGCAAGGCGATGTCAAAGTAGCCATCGTAGTTGCCATACCATCCCCAGTTGACATGTACCATGCCCTGCTCGTTATACCCGTCTATGATAAATGAATGGCCGGCTGCCACAAGGCCTGTCGATGGAAT